>Ga0209780_1004897_pt1 | contig 10453 bp, 10 predicted proteins | sample WorMetexBAHAMAS2_FD_187384 | JGI IMG/M metagenome (GOLD analysis project Ga0209780, IMG submission 187384) | Marine gutless worms symbiont microbial communities from Max Planck institute for Marine Microbiology, Germany - Inanidrilus exumae... | ecosystem: Host-associated > Annelida > Digestive... | reverse complement strand
TATATATATATATATAGAGGAAGAACTTAGTAAGTGTTAAAATTGCTTCAGTACATTAATGTAAAAAATCTATGAAAATATTAGGATAAATTTGACAAAAGCTTAGGAAAATCTTATACTAAACCAACAATTTTTCCTAAGATTTTTTTGATAAACCAATCCATGGTCTGTTTTGTGTAGGTTGATCTCGTAACCCATTCGATCAACAAGATGTCGGGAGGTCTTGATGTGTTGTCTCTTAGAGAGGATGATGTTAAGAAGTTTCTTGTTTGTGGCACCCATCTTGGTGCCACCAACCTCGACTTCCAGATGGAGCAGTATGTGTACAAGAGGAAAGCTGATGGTAAGAATTACTTAACAGTCGGTGAATATGTAACTGTACTTGGTACATGCGTGGTGTGACTTACTGGCACTGTTTGAGGTCCAGTAAGTTAAACTAGTTATTTGCCGCTTTTCAGCATATGTGTAAATGATTACATACTAGTCTTGTTACGCTGGCAGGAATTTGCAACTCGGTCAGTGGTGGTGTTTTTTTTGACATGCCACCGCTGTGGCAGTGCCGGTGGCGAATATTGGTGGATGTCAAGGCTAGGGGATTTAATTGGAAACAGGTGGATGTCGAGGCTTCAAGATCGTTCCGGTTGTCCTGGAATGCACTAATTGCTCACGGCACGCGACGGTAGGGGGTGCACTAAGTGAGACTGTCGCGACGGGGAGGCGGACATGCCGGGAAGGAAGGCGGCGTCGCCGACTGGACTCTCCGTGCATTCACACAGGGATCAAATGACGCTGCAGAAGTGAGGGGCAGTTTTCAGGAAACAGCACCCAGAAAGACCACCGAGAAAACTGTAAAACACCGCGACGGCGGTGTTGTTTCGGTGGTAGCTAACCCCCGCAGTGGCACTGAAAGTTTGGTGGTCGTAACAACACATGTACATACTCCCCGTTGAGGCTCTGGGGGTAATGTGCCCTGATTAATTTGTTGATTTTGGCGCAATGTAAATTTTTGTTCGTTTACTTAACTAACTTCCTTGCTTCATTTATTTCTTACGCTTTCCTTCCTTATACTTTCTTCCTTATCCATTTAGTTCCTGACTTATCTACATGCAGAATAGGTCTGTTCTGTTTCCAGACTGGAGATTGTAGGAGGTTATCAAATCTTGCTTTACATTTTGTGTGGATTTTATTCTGTAGTATATTTTGTTACAGGTACATGTTTGCTTCTGTTGTGTTTGATTTAGTTTGGCATTACTTAGCCAAGAGATTGGCTGGGAAGAACGTCTCTGAAATGACCTATTTATGTTGGGTAGGGTGGAAAAACTTAACTCAGTCAATCAACATATTCCATGTGCTGTTTATTTGGAGTTGCCTCAGGTTAGTGTGGGCCCAAAGCTCCATCCGCTGGCCGGCCAACTAGAGTGTACCAATAAATTAAACACCAAAAATGGCTGCCACTAATGTCTGTAGATTGAAATAAACAAATAATTAGTGATGTGAAATGACAATCGGTTTACCGATAATCGGTTTCAGAAATACAAAACAGATAGTTGAATTTTTTACTCAACTGTATGTATTTGTTCACGAATGTTTATTTTGCAATGAATAAAATAAGTCTGTAAAAAATAGTACAGTCGACGGTAGTGAGGGTAAGATGCCTGCTAACACGTTTTAGTGTCGGCTATAGGTCTTTCAACGTAATTACGAACAATACGTCATGTGGTTCGTCAAGTAACGCCAACATGGGACTTTGCATAGGCCTGGCCTGTGCAGCGTTCAACTGTAGTTTCAAATAATGATATTTCGATTATCGGTAAAAAACCAGTTTCAGCAAATTGGTAATTCGGTTTTCAAGTCACTAGAAATAATGCTCATGAAAGCTGGCAGTGGCATCCAGTCTGTGAATGGTGGTAACTCAACAAAAACCTGCCACAGTGCTTTGTTGCTTTCTTACGTACGTGGTGTATTTGACATGTTACAGGCGTCTACATCATAAACCTGAAGAAGACTTGGGAGAAGCTGTTGCTAGCTGCGAGGGCAATAGCAGCTATCGAGAACCCGGCGGACATCTGTGTCATCTCGGCACGGCCGTATGGACAGCGTGCCGTCCTCAAGTTTGCGTCCTACACCGGATCTACTCCGATTGCCGGACGCTTTACTCCAGGAACGTTCACCAATCAGATTCAGGTCGGTGCTTTCATGCCGACTGTGGTATTGTCCACCAAGTGACGCGAAGCGCGGAGCTGGTTTGCAAAAATGCCGGTCCTAAATTCACAGACTTTGAGATGATTGTGAACTGACTTTGACTTAGACACATCTTAACAGACTATTTTCAAGTGGGCCCCTCAGTTCTCTTACTCCTGCTGTTCCTAAACAACCTATGGGGATTGGAGTAGATGTTTTATGCTATTTCATCTTGTGTTTATTTCTTGTTGTATTGTTCTCTCAGCAGGTAGCATACTGTAACAAGGTGTCGCCCTAACAGGACGTAACAGTTGGTAACACTACTGGTCCTCCGTGCCAGCCCGCCTGCCCGCCCGCCGGCAGTGTTACAGATGACAACAGATGCCAGCGAGCAAAGCAATACTGGCCCATTAGGCGGACAAAATCGTGCATTATTGTGACACTTACGCGTGTATAGTTTAATTAATAATGCCTTATGAGTGATCCAGGGCTATCTCATTGGACTGCTGGCACCATTCGTGACAATGCTGAACAAGTCTGCAACCGTAGACTGCAACTTTGCCGCTGGTGCCACCATCTGGCAAACTCAACCAAATATAATGTTCACCGAAGTGTGACGGGTGCCGCCGCTTGGAGAACGTGACAAAATAACGTTACCTTTGATTCTGGCCCATAGGCCTCATTAGGTGAAAGCACGATGTGATCTGCCAAATTGGAAGTAGGTTGTTGATTCCATTTTTACTGTACTCTTATCAACGGAGGACTGATCCATGTCACCCAGTAACAAACAGAAAAGTTTGTGAAATTTGGACATGTGGTTTTTAGGCCGACTCTTCGACAGATTCTAACTAATAAAGCCGGTCTCAAATGTCCGTCAGTACGTACGTGCATACATGCGTACGTCCGTCCACAGAAAGTTTCTTTGATTTCAATGAAAATTGGCGTGTAGTTAAGAGGTCAATGAGTGATGCACGAAGGTATGCAGTATGACCCGATCCAAGGTCAAGGTCACGAGCCCTTGAAATTTGGAAATACTTCCCATTTTTAGTGTTGTTATGGTTTCAAAAATTTTGCTGTCGTTTGGTTTCGGTAGGTTTTGCAAGAAAAACCGCGGTTTTCGTTTTGGTTTCGGTTTTTGTCTGTCCCGTTTTCCCCCTGTCGTCAATGTGGTACGTTTATGCGGCCCACTGCACATCAAACCTGCAGCAGTATGTTACATATTTCTGTGTATAACTCCAGTTGACAGCAGCAAGTATCCAACAGCGTGGGACTGGTGGCGTGAAAACCACCACCTGTACCCAATGTCGCGCGTGTTGCGAAACGCTACTTGTCTGGCAGTCTGCGCCACCGACATTTGTTGCTAGTGAGCATCTGTACAGGTCGGCGTCACACGTGTTCACAGACAGACGTAACAGGCTGGCTCCAAAAAAAGCTGATATGCTGCTCTTTATCAAGCACAACTTGCGTCTGATCAGTTTTAAATACTGAGTACTCAGTACATGAAATCGATCATTGGCATGTTGTGCTTAATAAATGAGCACTGACAGTGACGTTATATTTATGACTTATTTAAAGAATTGAGAACTCATAACAGAATAATCGATATAATTCAAACTTTTGACCCAACGGTATAGGCCTACTTTGCAAACTGCAGTGTTTAGTTAACTGTTTAGTGTTTTGGCTATTAAATGTAGAGTGATAGTTGCTGTGTTTGACTGCCTATGACAGATCAAAGGCACCCGCCGCTGCCGTTGATATCAGTTAAGGCGGCGTCAGACGCCGTTATCTTCAGTCACGTTGTATTACGTTTGCTCACTATGCATAGCGGTATCGTATCGGTATCGGTTGAAAATGACGTACTTGGTCTAACACTAGTTGCAGCAAAAGTGTTATTGGATATAATTCACTGAATTCATCTTGACAATTTCAGCGTAGGGACCTGCCTGAAATCCGTCAATTCCGGTGAGAAAAACCTAGGTTTCGGCTACAAACGGTTTTGGGAAAAAACCTAGGTTTCTGCGGCGGTTTCGGTTACCGTAACAACACTACCCATTTTCAAAAGCTATCTTTGTATTCTGTGTATACGTTCGATCAAAATGCACACCCGAAATTAATGCTAATTTTTTATTGTGGTATAAACTGCTGATAATGGGAGTGTTTGAGGCATTTGTACTTGCCTGAAACTTATTTTCATAAAGGACATTCACATTCGTGAGGTTATTTGTGTCACTGCTGTTGTAGGCAGCATTCCGTGAGCCTCGTCTGTTGGTCGTAACCGACCCTCGTCAGGATCATCAGCCTGTTACGGAGGCTGCGTACGTCAACATCCCAGTGATAGCACTGTGCAACACTGACTCTCCTCTGCGTTATATCGACGTTGCTATTCCCTGCAACAACAAGGTGCTTTGCCACTGGATAACATTGTTTTATGTCAAATATGCTGTACATCAGTAGTTACCAGTCTTTGTTACCCCAAGCACCCTTTTCATCATATGTCAGAATGTCATACCCGTTTCCTAGATTGTTGGACTCAAAGATACGTTTTGAGTAATATGGGATATACAAATGAAACACCATTATTCAACATTAAAGTGTGCTAAGTAGATCATCTGTTGTACCATATAGATCGTCTACCTTATACGCTGTATGGGATTTGGCTTCACTACAGTGGTTATCCTTCGACCCTGAGGTCGATGAGTGATGCACAAGGGTATGCAATATGACCCGATCCAATGTCCAGGTCACGAGCCCTTCAAAGTTGGAAATCCGGTCGTTTTCAAAAGCTATCTCCTCCGCCATTTACAACGGGAGCTGGCAACTGACCACGGATTCTTAAACTAGGGCACACTATCTAAATTTGATCAGGCCGGATTTTTGATATTTGGCTTAGTTCTTGTGTCACTTGACTTAGAAGTTGGCACAAACGTCAGTTACAAAGAGTCGACCATCAGTCCCCGTACGGGGCTAAAATGTGTTTATTTTATGTTTTACACAAATGTTAATTTTGTTACGGATGTGTTTCTGTTGTGTTAGATGTAGTTTTGCTGTACTGAGCCAAGCGACTGGCTGTGGAGAACGTTTCCAAAATGACTTATTTGTATCGGGTTAAAATTAGGTAAATTATTTAATTGAAAAGTATAATTTGTGTCGGATTTCTTTTTATAGTTGATCATATAAGTTCACTTTTAAAAAATAAATTTCAGTATATTTTGGCTGCGTCTGTGTGTATAATTGAAGATGTTTTTAATGTCAGTAAAGGAATGGTATTGATGTCGTGTTGGACCATATGAACTACATTCTGGTGGTATGTGTTTGACAGAGAGAAAGTGATTACAGTTTGTACATTACGATGGTGTGTGCTGTCTTGTAGACAAGTCATTCTATTGGACTCATGTGGTGGCTGCTGACTCGCGAGGTTCTGCGTCTCCGCGGCAGCATCAGCCGCGAAGTGCCGTGGGATGTCATGGTTGACCTCTACTTCTACCGTGACCCCAACGAGGAGGTCAAATTTACACCCGCTTACTGCTTAATTTTGGTTATTATTTTCGCCAATTTAGACTGGTATTTACAATTCTTTATCCGCTTGATTTGCAAAGAAATGTATTTAAAGGTCAATGAAGATTTTTTCACGTCACCTTAAATGTGTAACTACGTTACCAACTACAGAACATGCGTTGTCCCACGAACACAGAACAGTTTCGGAGAAGGGGACTTTTCTGTTGCTGAACCCAGAATCTGGAACGATCTGCCACCCCAACTGCGACACGTAGACATCGGCTTTGGACAATTCAGAAACATGCTGAAATCGTATCTCTTTAGGTCTTAGTCAGCCACGTGACTTTTTTGTTATTGCGCCTTAGAAGCTTGCTTACTTACTTACTTTACTGTGTGAAATGTGAAATTGCTACCAATTTTAGTGGCATCTTGCATGTGAAACCTCCGAATTCATCTCTAGACATGTGGCTGATTAGTAGAATTCTAATAACTACAAGATCTAGAGAACGGTGCAGCATTGATCGGAAGAGGATATGTGATGTCAGTGAACTCAAGTAGTAACTGCTTGGGGTGTTGATGGGATTCAGCAGCTGGTCATCCAATAAGCTGTCAGTGATGATTCAAATATCCCGAACAAGCTTGTGTTAATACTAGAGATGGACATATTGAGCAGTTGATTTAGCATTCAACCTGCTTGTCAGAAGATGTAGTGCAATAGTTATATGTAGGGCTGTAATTTTGTTTGTGGCCATTGCGGGATTCACAAACAAAATTCGCGAATTTGGCCTACCAACATGAACTCTTGCATTTTGCCACAAAATGCCGCGAATTTGACTACTTTTGTCCATTTCATTTCCATGCTGTACATAGAAATGATAGAAATGTGTACAATTTTATTTTATTTTATACAGCTATTTACAACGTGCGATTCAGCATGAAACTTGACAATTTTGATTTGTCTTTAGTTAATGTTTTTTTGAGGAGTTTGTTATCGAAAGTGAAACGATGTTTTTGTTTTACATCTGAAAATGGACGTAGCTCTTACAGTGTTATAATTATGACCGTGAATTCTCCACGAATTTGGCTTTTTTTGCCACGAGTGTACTGCAGATTTTCCTATTTTGGCCTTAACTGACCACACACAAAAATTACAACTCCGGTTATCAGTTAGCAACGTTATTATGTGCTGACTCTCATAGAGTCGTATGTTCTATAAACTCGATGCAGTCTGTTGTCAGGCCATATTTTCAAAGTTTTTGCATTCTGTACTACATATATTTCACAAAATTCTGTATATCATCAACATATTTTCTTGTGCCATATATTGTCTGATTGATGGCAATAAGTCTTCAGTTTGCAGTGTGTATTGTAAACATCATCTCTAAGATCCTGTGAAGAGTTTCATCGGGTTGACAATCTTAATATTAGATTGCATTTGCCCCAAGCCACAGAGTATCAGTTAACTTGCTACTTGCTTCCCATCCCACTGGGGGTAGGAGGCTGAGTTGGCCAGTCGTTGTCATGATGACGTCGGTGTGCTTTAATAGAGTAAGGAAGAAGAGTTGCCGGGTCTGGAGGTAGTGAAACCAGTCAAGGATGAGTTTGCGAATGATTGGGGTGCTGCGGCTGATGTTGCCGTCCCGCAGACTGAAGTCGCTGATGTACGTATACTACTCTGTTATTAGATCCCCCGACTTCCTATTAGTGATTAATACTAACTTCCCCCTCCCCTCCAACAGACAGCATCTGAGCTATGGTGATTGTCTGGAGGGTAAGAGGGGAGATTATTTGACCAGCTCTGTGCTGTTGTGTATCATAATTGTGCACATCTTATGTACACCTATATAATGAGCAGTTCGTACATGGTCGACTGGATCGGGCTTTGATCTTGCTTGGCTTAGCTGTCTTCCGAGCGCCTCTGTGTTTTCGGTGTACTTGGTGCTATATGTAGAGAAATGTTTTGATTACATCCTTTTCTTTACATTTTAGTGTGCTGAGCCTGTGGGATTGGCCCTTGACCTGGAAGACTATCATCCTTCAGTGCTATTACGCTGTTGGTTGGGTTATCTGACCTGTAAAATCGTCTCCGAAATGACATATAATGTGTCGAGTGGGACATTAAACCCTACAGTACTCTGTTATTAGTAATGTGCATTATCCTCATCATTTGAAGACTTGAGCCCAAAGTCCGCTAGTCTAGCTGGTCGAAAACCTGGACGAAAAGACTGGTTTTCGACCTGGTTTTCGAAAAGTCCGTTTGGGTCTGCAACCCGGTTACATCTTTTTCTGGTTGGCAGCCTAGTCAAAAGCAGATCGATCTATCATTGCATTGCATGTTAGGTGTAGCAGGTTTGCCATAGGTTTGTTGGGTTTTTGACCAGCTAGACTGATGGACTATGGAAATGACGAGATCTGCAAGCCTGTTCGACACTTACTCAGATTTCGTTGATGTATATAGCTTTACCCAAGTTGCAAGTTGTCTTTTTCTTCGCCTTGGTTAACATGGTAGAAGCTGTAATGCTATAGCTGCCACGACTTGGCCTACAGAGCAAGCACTCTTCGGATGAGTGGCCATGTTTAAATCAGACGAAATGTGTGAAACGTCAGATGATGAATATGTGTAAACATAAGTTTCTAAATACAGGCCAGGTCATTGAAGTCAGGTCGGGTCAAACACGCATATCTCGCGAGACGTGCGAACAGGTCTGCAACCTGTCTTCGACTTACCTGTGACCACGCACACTTCATGCAACCTTCACCCACTCTGAGAACTGGGCTTTCGACCAAGTGTTTGGTGGGCTAGACTAATGGACTATGGCCTTTACAGTGCAACTATTAGAAGATGAACACAGATGCATTACATTAGTCAATTAAACGTAAAAATTGGAAGTCATTGCATGTAGAAAGCTATTGTAAAATGGAAATGGAGGTATTATTATTGTTATTATTATTACTGTAAAACACTGTATTTTTGCTGCATCTTAATGTTGTGATTTTCTACGTAGAAAATTCTCTGCATTTTAATTTGGTGCATTTTCTAGGTGTTTATATTATAGTTATGGTAATCGGCAAATTCCAGAAATTCTCGTGTATTTTATTTTGCGATTCTAGTAGGCAAATCACGCCATGACAAACTTGGAAAATGTCAAATGGCAGACAACAGGATGCTATGCTACCTTCCTAGGTCCAGTGTCTATATTTCCGAGCAACATTTCTGCCAGAAATTATCAAAATCAGTTGGTGTGTTTGGAAATTATATCAAGTTTTTTTGAGACAGTGTCGTTGTTTCTGGTTCAGGGCATACTTTAAGGAAAATTAAGAATAGCGCATTGTGTGAATAGTCGTGGGGGTCTCGGAGCAGATCCCGCAGAGGGTTCATATAGACAGTGCAAAACGATGCGTGCACAAATTGCCATTTTCAGCTGCACATTTTCGCTTTACAGCTGCACAAATTGTCATCAGCTGCACCCTAAAATATGCCCTGGTTGTGTTTGCTGGCTGTGTGTGCAGTGGGGTGCTGAGACCATGCAGTTGCCGCCAGCTGCTATTCAGACGGGCTACGCAGCTGCCAGCAAGGATTGGTCGGCCACAGACACCGGAGACTGGGCGGCAGCTTCAACGGCACCTGCAGTGAGCACGGAGTGGGGTGGCAGTTCCGCGGAAAACTGGGGTTGAAACGCGACGTGGCGTCAACTCGTTCTGTTATGTGACTGTGGAATCTTTGGACGTAGATTCTGTCACTTAGGTGATAAGTTATTCAGAAGCAGCATTCAGTAGCTGCTTCGGTGAATAAAGTCACACTTAACAACGCAGTGTTTGTTCCTTTAAAGTTTTAGGCGTTTTGTTTGTACTTCCTTGGCTTCAACGGTGCTAGGTGAAGCAAGGCTCTTGATTTGGTGTGCTGATTGATATTGGCATGTACTAGCCTATGTGTGATAGATTACCCCCTGATGGGGGGCGTGTTAGGGTGACCACCTGTCGCCGGAATGCCCAGGACTGTCCTGGAATGGTAAGCGGTGTCCTGGACAGGATCATTTTTGGACAATTGTATGTCCAGGCATGGTGTTCGTATACTCGTCATCATTGTTACTATCAACGAAATTATGTTGAAACACTGCACATGATAGGTAATTATGTTCTTTATTATGTATTGTCCAGATGTCATTCAAATCAGTTTCTTTGCCAGCCCGTACCTGGTACGGGCTGGCAAAGAAACTGATTTGCGTACCATGACGCATGTGGCCCTGGGTTACTGCTTGGTGTCTTAGGGTGTCCCGGTATGGCATGAATCAACGGTAGTTACTCTAGGAGGTGTCTACAGACTCACGGTCATGTAACTTCTAAATTTTTGCAAGTGAGTGAATATCTTGGAAACTGAACAAGATAGAGACAGTGGAAGATCAATAGGAAATCATATGGCCAAATAGCACCAATACGAATGACCCAACTGAATAGCCTTAAAATTCACTTGAACTAAAATTACATACTTTGGAAAATGTAGCACATTGCCACGTATGCCAACTGGCTGTAACTGTGTGTTGGACACCTAAAGAAATTGGATGAAGATTTACTTTGTGCATTTGCGATAAAAGGGTTGCAGCCGATGTTGAGGATGGCATGGCTTGCCGCAAAACTGAAGTTATGTTACGGCTTTGTAAATCTGTTACTGTTGCCTGGATCCCACACTGTGAAAGACAAATTAATTATTGAAAGAATCCAACACATTTACTCGCATTATAACCTAAAATGAAAAACAGACCATATGAACCTCTGAACA
>Ga0209780_1004896_pt1 | contig 10454 bp, 9 predicted proteins | sample WorMetexBAHAMAS2_FD_187384 | JGI IMG/M metagenome (GOLD analysis project Ga0209780, IMG submission 187384) | Marine gutless worms symbiont microbial communities from Max Planck institute for Marine Microbiology, Germany - Inanidrilus exumae... | ecosystem: Host-associated > Annelida > Digestive... | reverse complement strand
TATAATAATAATATAATGATATAATAATAATAATAATAATAATAATAAACAAACTTGTCATTTGACAAACCGCAAATGATACATCGATATCCGCCACGCAGGGCGGCACTAACACCACTAACTATATACAGTTGGTTACTGAACCGAAGTTCAAGATATTTTTACAAGGTGTAGAGTGTGCATCGTGGAGTCTTTTATGGGTAGACGTTTTGCAAAGAACCACGCTGGTTGACTCGTGACCTTGACCTTTGACCATTTGATCCCAAAATGACTGGGTTTCCAGGACTCTTGTATGCACCGTTTGTTGATCCTAGCCGCATCGTTGTTCAGATATCGTGCGGAAAATCCGACAGACAAGCAGCGGTAAAAACGTTAACCCTTGTGACTACCGTTGTCGTGGGGAAATATCAGCTAGTTAGTTTGCCTCAAGTTCACAGATATGTTTTGAGGCAGAGGGTCAAAAAATGAACTGTTGAGGGAGAAGATTAGTGACAAAGTGCACCCCAGCTGACCAAAGGATGACGTTATATTTCCAATCTAACGTTAGGGCTCGTCTCCACTGCGCAGTATTGACATTGGGTCACTTTATTTTTCGCTAAAACCAAAGTCTAAAACCTTAGTCTAAGACCAAAAGTCCGGTTTAAGACCTAATTAATGCAAAACGTGAAGTGACGCTAAACTTTGGTCTCAGACCAAAGTCTAAAACCTAACTTACCGCTTAAACCAAAGTTTAAGACCAAAGTTTGGTCTAAAACCGAACTTAATCTGAGCAATTTGGTCTCAAACCAAACCGTCCTAATGCACTTAGATAGGCAATTATCACTAATCTCTTAGAGTTAAGACTTTGGTCTAAAACCAGATCACTTTATCTTTCGCTTAATCTGAACTCGGTCTAAAACCAGGTTTTAGCCGTTCAGATTAAGCTTTGGTTTTAGACAAAGGTTTTAGACTTTGGTTTTAGCGAAAGATAAAGTGACCCACTGTGTCACTAGGTGCCTAAATCTGTGTAGAACTGTGACTGAGAGTAAACGAACGAGCGCCGTCGAGACAGTGGTTCAACGTGATGATGAGCTGCAGATGATCAGACGACTTGACAGCCGGATGACGCAGCAGCGTCAGCAGCAGAGGCATCAGGTTCAGATGACTAGACACATCAGGGCGTCTTGAACCTATCTCATTCACACAATTCACTTATTCTCATTCACACTCTCCCATCAATCACTTCGACCGACGTTCCCTGTAAGCTGTTCCAGACGGTCCAGTAGAGTCCCGCTGTCAAACGTTTTACACAGAACGTATGTTATATACACACCTCACTTTGTAAAGTGCATCCAGATCCAAAAAATATATATTTTTATTCTTCTATGACCGTAAACTTTAACCACTGCCGCATTAAGGGGGTGCTAGGGGTGCTGCAGTTTTGGGTGCCCGCAATTGGTGGGAGTGGTTAGCTGGTTATAGGTCTGTAAGGGGCCCACATTTAGCAAAGCACCCGGGCCCGTACTAGCCTTAATGCGGCCCTGATTTTAACCTATTACTTTGACCTTCAAAAGTGACCTAGATAGCATGACAAATATCTAGGTCAAAGATCATTTAGTTCAGAAGTCGTTGTCCGGACAACAGACAGACAGACACACACACATACACACAGGTTTAACTACTCTACTGGGACGATTAACGTTGTTGGTTACAATGCATTCTTTGCATATCATCTGCATCGACAACGCTGCGTTAAGTGACTAACATTATAAAACCTACAAAATATATTCTCCACGTAGAACATATACTGTATGATATCACCACTTCTAAAATGGCAGAAGAAATGGCAGATTAGCAAGAGATGGCAGAGAAGAAGAGAGACGCATACGGAGTTCAACAAGCAGTAGGTCAATGGAGCGAATAAGGCAGATGGCCAGGTCAACTCTCTGCTCCAAGTCGGACCCATCAGTCAGTTTCTTCAAGCGAGACAGAAGCACTTGAAGCCCGTTAATAGTCAATGCCATTGTCTTGTTAGCCGCTACACACCACACCACATCACAACAGTGTTCTGCCATGTGCAGTCCCTGGAGTTACAACAACATGACAGATCCACTGCTTGGCCATACGCCACATGAGGCTACTAATCGTGAGTTTTTAACATTTGTTTGTGTTATTATGTCTGTTGTTATGCTAGGTTCAGTTTCTTCAGTAACATGTTAGGCCCTACGTGATTGGCTGGGAAGAACGTTACGAAAATATTAGCAATTTTTGTGTCAGGTGCAACACAAAACTTTAACTCAATCAACCGACTTAATAACATCCAATAACTAGAGAAATGTGCAGTTGTATCGACAGGCCAGGTGAATGTAAGTTTTGATTGCACTTGTTACCACTTGATAAAAATACTGAGCAAGTAGAGAATTGTGCAGTCGTATCGACATGCACACTCACGTTGCTCCACGTCCCAGCCCATCCCCATCGCTAAGGTTACAACCCTAACGCCAGGCTTAGGGTTGGCATTTGACCTTTGACCTTTTTATCTCAAGGTCAGTGCAAGGCGGGGTACGGGTATTACCATGTACTATATGTCTACCGACTTTGGTGCTGATAGCTCAAGCCGTTTTACTTTTAGAGCGCGGACAAACAGACAAACAGACACGACTGAACGCCCTACCCCACGCCGGCGGCTATACAGCCGGCGTGGGTAAATAACTGTAAATTTTAGTTCATTAGTCTGTTAATGAAACATCAATTGTGGCCTTTAGACATGGCTTTTGAGCATGCTTACTCGCAGCAGACGCCTATGAAAACCTTGTCTAACAGGTCAAGTTAAAAAATGTCATAATTAATTCCTACAGAAGCGTACTATAGCGTGTTCTAAGGCCTTTGAGTCTGTAAGTGCACTCATGGCCAGTAGGCAGTCCGCAGCCACTACCCCTCATTTCCCATCCCACCGAGGGTAGGAGGCTGAGCTGGCTGATGCAAGGACCTACTGACTAAAACTCAAGAGACAGCTAGTAGCCTATAACAAAACACTGCGTACGGCTGTCGTCAAGCAGAGCGTTCAGTAGCAGCGTTAAACATCGCAACATGTCCAAGTCAACACAGCCGTCGATGAGACGAAAAATGTCCGTCATCAGTCCAGCGGCCGCACAACAACGCTGGTTCTCCCCTGCATAAGTACATACAGCAGCAGCAGCAGCAGCACTGCATGACGCAGTGAAGTAAAGTAACCAGGACACGTGTATAGCGCCGCATAATGCGTGCAATCTCATCTCGCACAGGCATGGCACGTGTTATATGCCACCCACACGTTTATCCACGAATGAAATGAGTCATCCTGCCTTTCATCCCCAGCCGCAGAGCTTCACCGCACTTTGGCCGGTACTCACTTCCCGTCCCACAAAGGGTAGGAGGCTGAGTTGGCCCCGGTGGCTGGCTGGTTACATACCGAGATGGTATGCCCGCCCGAAGACGGTCACCCATCCCCGTAACAACCGACCTATAGTGCGGTGGACAGGGATCGAACTCACGACCCTTTAGTCACACGTCCGACGCCCTAAACACTAGACTACACAGCCATGGACGGCATAGACAGTGCCACATCATTAAATGCAGTGGCGGATCCAGGAATTTGCAAACGGGGGGCAAGGTCAAGCGAGTATCGAGGCGCCGATGGGGTGGGGTTTGGTGAGGGGGTGTCCCCCTCGCAAATGGGGAAGGGGTCTAGGGAGGAGGCATTGCCACTCCGGCGCTCGCCAGAAAATGTTTCGACTCTGAGTCTAAAAATGGCGACTTTTAGTGCATTCTGGGCGCTATTTTTACAGTTCATTGTTCATTCTTCCATGGAGTGTTTAAAGCGTTTTAAACGCCAGAAACCGTTGCTTGTTGGAAAACTTGCTGTTGTGTGTATGCAGATAGCTCTAGGTGGCAAAACAAGCGTGTAGAAAACTACGTTGTGATTTATGCGAAGGAAAACTAGCTTATTTACAAATAATAAGAATGCGCATGAACAAGAGGCGTCCGCATCCAGATCCACGTGGTGAGGGGGGGGGGCATGCCCGGGCCCCCTTACATCCGCCACTGATTAAATGTAGAAACTACAAGGCACTCGTATCTCTGTACAGCCGGAAAGCTGCAGGAAATCATTAACGTATCAACACACAGGGTAGTGGCGTCACGGACCCGGCAAAGAGCAAGCAATGCTTCTTTCCTCAGGAGTCCTGGAAGAGTCCTGGAGTGGTGGGTGAAGAACAGATGACGTCACTGGTTGGGTTCAGTGCTCTGACACTGGTGTCTGGATGAGAGGATGGACATCTGACCCGTAAAAACCCGTGAAAAAACATTAAAAGGTGATATACTCACTCACCGATCAATTCGCCTGAATGTCAATGTGGTGCTGAGTAATATCAGCTTTCTACGATTGTTTTCTTTGCAATATCTGATCTGTCGCCGGGTGGCTTAAATTCGATCTAGGAGTGGACAATGTTGGAGGAAATCAGAGAGCTGGACAATGCCGAAGTGGACAATGACGGAGGATATTTCAGAGCTGCTACTTATTCGCAGTTTTTCTTCAGCAACAAGTAATCAAGGACGAGGGTGGAACGAGCTGACACAGGTTCACATGAAATAAACTGCCATTAGTTAACACAGAGGTATTGGCAGTCGTATACTCAAAATTCTGAAAATATCCAGAAAACTTCTGCAAAAACCACTTGAGGAATTCGTCATATGAGTTAAAAGTAATATTGTGAATGCTCTATAAACGGCCTGTTTTAAGCGACTTGAAAGAGATTGGCAAAAAAGCAAAACAAGTACGTCCACCTTCGGGAACAGTCGTATATCCACACGTCGACCTACGTCCACACGACGCGCGATTTCACGAAGGCGCATCTATAGCGTGACGATTACGGCAGCTCTTCCCATCCTGAACTTTACTTCCGGGTGGGTGGCCGATTCGTCCAATTTTCGGCTTCTGGGAAAGCAAAGTTCTCCAAAATGGGAGATTCCCTGCCCAGGACGCCGATGAACCTCCGTGCAAAATTTGACGCCGCTAGCTTTATCCTCGGCAGAGAAATCCGTAACTGTACAAACAAACAAACAAAAAACAAACAGTAAACGATAATCGACACTTTGCCTATCGGCATGTGTAGATAAAAGGAAACCAACCATTGCGAGGGTTGCTGAGACAAGCACACAGTGCCCTGACAACGTTTGACCAAGTCTGCTGATAGGAGCCATCAATGTCATCAATCCAGTCCAGATCTCCTTGTCCACCATTGAATGTCATCCTGCAGTATGCAAAGCATGCTCTGAAGCTCGCTGTTTAGCTCCGGCTCTTAATCAATTAAAATAATGCTGTAAAACTACTGTTAATATCATAATATGTCATTACTTAGCAGTGGTCTACTCTAGTGGTAGTATGCCTGACGGTGCTAAGAGAGAACCCAGGTTGGAACCTCATCAGAGGCAGTTGTGTTTATCATGACAGCCACTAAGATATACAGCCTTTCACGTAGGCTGTACATTCTTAATGCAGTGACTATTGGCCAACAAGCCTTCAACTCTCCATCAATCGACAAAATGAGTATCAGCTATCGGGCCGAGTAATAATAATAAATGGCGATGGTAGACGTGGATGGTAGCAAACTACCCGCGGACTCACAGCGCAAGGTGGCTGACTTGGACTGAGAGATAGCAGCCAATTAACACTCAGTCTAAATTCACGTAATGGCTATACCACGATGACAGCACCATAACAAAACATGATGATTATTATTATCATTGCCACAGTAACGTAATCATGACATGACGCTACAGATAGTAAGTACCTGAAAAGCATGCACAATAAATTCAGACAGTGCCGTCTTGCAAGGTCTTGTCCAACTTCTACAAAACATTGCCACTTAATGTACTAGACAACGACATCACTGGTAACTTCTCAAACAGGCATGCTATAAAACTTTAAATATCTGTGGAATTACATGCATGCATTTATAACAGCGGAAGATAATATTGCCATTTCAGTCACTTTTACTGCTGCACTGTGGCTTGATTTAGTCCAAAGGACGCGAAGGCAGAGAGTGCGCAATGATAAACCATACATACAGCATAGATATAGTGTACACAAGGCGTTATATACAAACTTTTACCACACTACAAGGCTACAAGCTGACTGGTCAGTGGCGCTATCACGCAAAACTGAATTGGACACAAACAACATTGATAAGAAGCTCAGCTATTGCAGAGGGACTGCGTCACGCGTATGTCATTTAAATCTTGTTGACTGCTGCACAACTGTACAAAAAGTAATATTTTGAAGCGGTTTGCAATACATCAATGACCCTGAAAGTCACTCAACGTCATCGGAAATTCGGCTATTTGACAGGCCTTATATCCCTTCCTATGATTATTATTATGCAACATAGCAACGCCCCTATCTTGCACCATTTCCCAGATATTGTCACTTATTTATCAAACTTTTAAAGAGGTTATGTGATGCTAAACGCACCCTATTCAGGGGGGCGGTAATCTATAGTGCATACGACAGGAATCACCATGTTCAACCCGCATTCTAAATTTGAAGCTTCACCATTCTAAACAGTGTCGCCCTAACGGGACGTAACCGTACTGGCCCGCCGTGCAGTGTCGGCCACCCGACCGGCCACGCGCCCGGCGGCTGCCCGCCGGCTGGCAGCGTTACAGACGACGAAGACGACAGACAACAGACGCCAGCGAGCAAGAGGAAGGGACGACAATTTTTGTGGGTTGTGTGGGCCATTTAAACGCATTGGCAATCGCTGCAAAGGGATCATTCAATCGCCAACAACGTCGTGCAGCAGAAGGGATCATTTCGTATGCCAGGCAAGCGCAAATGGTATTCTGAAAATTTCCGGGTGCAGGCGATGCAGCCTATCGACCACAAAGAATGTGGTGGGATTGCACAGCGTGGACAAAGTCTGATATCTACAAGTGCCATGTTGTCATTCAAAACTTTCTTTATTAAAAGTAAACTCATATATAGCCATTGGTTACTTACGTTTTATGATACAGTGGTATGTCAGTTTCAGCACACTTCTGGAACTATTACCCGAGATGTTTGAATCTATCACGTTATGGCATTTTAACAACATTAAAAGACCTAATAAGCCCATATTCATTTTTGTCTAGACCATCTGTGCAGCTGTTGCCAGCAGTGATTCTGCATACTATACAAATGTTCTAGTATTATTGCACTCGTGACAGCTATGTACCGTTCTTGCTGACGACAGCTGTCAGCAGAAGAACAACGGCATTGATTGTCTTCAGTGATGATGAAGGATCTCGCAGTAGATCAGTAAAGTTCGTGAATGCTGCATCGTTACAATGGTCTACCTGTGACACTGCTGTACAGTAAACATCACAGAATGACAACAATATCAAAAGCTCCCAATAATTTACTGTTGAAAATTATTTTTTGGCTGATCAAGGTAAAGTTAGGTGAGCTTGGCAAATCTTAGGATTCTAAAACTATCAAAACTGGTTGATTCTAGACTAAGATAAGTTGTTTTATACATTTACTTGCACTAACTTTCATCCATAAAACTGCATTGAAATATTTTAAATTGCACGCTATTAAGTGCAAGGAATTTCAATAAACAGTACCGCCGTCTATAATATCAGATGCCAACTTTTGCAGCATGGCCACTTTCCTCTGCACCCTCCTTTCCATTGCAACATCTACAAAATACAAATACAACATAAGATTTGTAGGGCGCCGCTCTATGAAACGCCCAGGAATGTTACACAAAGTCACAAATAAGTACACTCCTGTTTATGACCGCCAGACAGTGCAGTGGTACTGGTCAACTAGTCTATATGACTGTATTATGCAGTAAAACCCTAATAAACTATAACATTTAAACTATAACCGTAACGTAACCTAGTCCTAACTGACCAATGCTTAGTGCACCTGCAACTTTGCACAGTCTTCAATAACCGTTTGTGGAACAATATTGATATCAAGGCTCACAGTTTTTCTGCGGGCCACGGAATTTCAACCCATGCTGCGGAATTTGCCTTTTACCACAGAATTTCCAAGTTTTGGTTGAATTCTGCTACATTTGATACAAGGACTAGATATCATCAACCTATGGTGCGCATTTGCTGACAGGCTGTCCAAAGTGACAGCGATAGCAGTCTTTGTGATTTGCAATTAATCTGCGAGTAATTTGCAATTTTGCTCACTGCAGAAGGTAGGCCTAATAGAGGGTTATCTCCTGGCCGGTCAACAGGCAATAAATTTGACAGAACTACTTCCGTCACTGACAAATTATAATCTGCTGCATGGTCTCCGTGAAACGTTATGGGGCATAGTGGACCAGTTTGTGGGCTACAGATTAATCCTAAGCCTAAGCCTACCCCTACACAGGACAGGATTATGGACACATGATAATCTGTATATATCCTATACTGTCCATCAATAGCATAGCCAGAGAAGGACATGATTTAATGTCCCTAGCTGGCTATGCTATTGATGAGCAATATATTTGTTCTGACTAACAGCCCTAACAAGCAATTCGGATTCTGATCCTATCCCCCACTTGGCTTCTCGAAGAATGTGCATCTGTTCTTGTCCTTACAATCACTAACATCAACGTTTCTCTCACCTCTGGTCAATTTCAACCCAATCTCGACTAATCTGTCATTTCTCCACTGAGCTCTCGAAATACCGCCTAGTCTCTAACCTTTCTGTCATATCTATAACAATGTGCGGATTATGTGCCCCCCCTCCCCTCCTCCTCCTTCGGCTGTCACATGGTGTTGTTTGTGTGATCCTACGTTTAGCTGTTTTAATGCAATACCGGCATGTGACAGACACACACATACACACACAGACAGACACACGATGATGGCTAATACCTACACTAGCATAGTGTTGCACGGGTAATAACTAACATCCTTAGACATCCACATTCAAAACTAAAAATTAGGAAACTCAACAAAAAACAGATGCACACAAGAAATCCAAAAGCAGTTCAGTTCATAAAAAGTCTGTTGGGTTAGTTCTGACTAGCCGTATTATAGTTCCAGAATTTTCACTCTCTGCACAGACATCATCGATCAACGAACTCAGGATTCACTAAATTCACTGAAGGCATCAAAGTCTATACAGACAGTGGTAGTGTTAGAAGGCAAAGGCTTGCACCATATAATGCCTACTGTCTAATGTAGTCAAAATTCACGTTTGTTTCCGGTTCTGGTGCGGCTCAAATGTGTTCTACATGCATTAGCAGGTCTACCTGTTTGTGCTGTTAGGAGGTCTACCTGTTTGTGCTTAATGTTATGTCATATGAGATGCGGGCAGAGAGGATTTCCTGCGCTCGTAACATCACATTGGATTGGATTTAAATTTGCACAGTGCGTTGGAAGTGAGATCCAGTTGTTATTCATTCTGTTACTAAGTACAAATCTTCTGACATCTAACCTGAGTCTTCTTATGAACAATTTTTACATGTTCTCTCTGACCAAGTTCATTGATATAACAAACAAACCTCTTATCTGTTGATGTTATAATTACTTACTGTGAGTCAATAAAAACAATAACTTGACATTTCATCAAAACTTCGTCAAATGTACACCGATTTACAAAATTCTTTCACTATCAGATTCCTGAGAACATTTTGTACACACATATCATAAAGATTCTCCACCTCACCTTAAATATGTTTCTAAATTAGCCTGTGAATCTTGAAAATTACAACTTACAACTGCTCCTGAAGATTGTATCTAAAACTAAAACATGTCTAAAATAAACTAATTAATAAAAATAGTAAGCAAATTATATGTATACTTAGCGGCAGAAAACCGACAAATCGTAAAACGAATCTGAGACGCTAGCAAAAGTGACTAGACGGCTTTTAAGTTTTAACATCACATCATCAGTGACACCACCATACGATACAATACGATACGATACGGTAGATTAACGACTTTAACGTGCGCTCAAAACCGGCGTTGGTTTGTCTGTATGTATGTCTGTCTGTCTGTCTGTGACCACGATAACTAAAAAGGTTGTGGACGGATTTGTACAAAATTTTATGGGAAGGTTCCTAGGATCTTATAACCATGGAATCGACTAACGGCATCATCGTCGGTCGGCCTATGTAGATGGATTAACGTGGACCTTATTTTTCAACTATGACTCTGAACTAACAGGAACCGGAGGTGTGTAGTAAGGTTTGAAACGCTAGCAGAGAGAATTAACATGCGCACGTCGATTCGTCGAAACACATTAGAAATTTGGAATGGATCGGATATTTGGATTGGATAACGTTTACGTAAGACCTGTGAGCAAAAAGTCACAAGTAAGGATAAAGGAATTCAGTGTGAAATATACGAGGGATGGTGGCATTGTAAATGTGAGAAAATTAATGAGGAGGCATATGCAATGCTCAACATGGAAAATATTCATTGGTTCTGTGGTGCTTGCAATT
>Ga0209780_1004895_pt1 | contig 10454 bp, 5 predicted proteins | sample WorMetexBAHAMAS2_FD_187384 | JGI IMG/M metagenome (GOLD analysis project Ga0209780, IMG submission 187384) | Marine gutless worms symbiont microbial communities from Max Planck institute for Marine Microbiology, Germany - Inanidrilus exumae... | ecosystem: Host-associated > Annelida > Digestive... | reverse complement strand
ACATTTACAAACACTTCAAACACTATCTTAAGACCTTTTTCTCTTTCTATTAGCTTGAGAAGTTTCACAAAAACACACCATATAAGATCACTGTTATTATTATTATTATTATTATTATTATTATTACAAGCAGTAGACAAATCAACGCCAGAAAATGGCCGAACGGAACAGCGCTTCTGCTGTTCCATAATGGCACATCTATTGTTCACTCCAAACTGGACTACTGTAAGTCTCTTCACTACAACCTCCATAAATCTCAGGTTACCCGTCTCTATCAGATCCAAAACTCACTTGCACGTGTTATTGTTAAAGCCCCTAAGTCCTGTCATATGACGCCTATCCTGCGATCTCTTCACTGGCTCAAAATTACTGAAAGCATCGAATACAAGCTCCTGTCACTTACATACAAAGTCCTTACAACCACACAGCCGTCATATCTGTATCAAGACAGAATATCTGCCAACGATCACCCATCTCAGTATACGGACCAAGGTAAACGAAGAGTAAATTTGCTAACGCGCGCAACGCCGTTCGCGCTATGTGAGATCATCTAGCGAGGAACTGCACGGACAAACCTCTCTGACGGATCGTTTGAGTGAGTCGATCTCCGTCGCCAGTACGTCGACGGCGTACTTGTCCTGGCTTTCGCCGGCACAGCACCAGCGCGACAGGCAGCCAGTGCGCGCCACAGCGTCACGCGTTCTTCTCATCGACTCGCTAAACTCGAGCTGAGTGTCGACGACTTTGGACGGTGACTGCGAAGCCGCCGCCGCCGAGCTGCGACGACTTGAGACAAGTAACAGCACCTGCAGCGCAATCATTCACAGTAACGCATAGCCACGTTTCCAGGGTTGATTAGGGTTTTACGTCCCGCTCCACAGTCCACACAGAATGGCTCATTTCGGAGTCATTCTTTCCAGCCAATCTCTTGGCTTCGTACTGAAGGAACTAAACCCGGCACAACAAAAGCAAGCAACACAGAGTGATCTAAGCTAACTCACAAAAAAACACAAAATGCTAAATCTATACAAACACACACAAAATATAAACCCAAACCAACATGCAAATTTAGAACGGTTCACATATGTGTGAGTATCTTTGTGTATAACAGTCGTACACAATACAGCACAAAACAGCTCTGATTATTTTCTCTCCTAACTTCCAGACAATCGCCATAGATCAGATGCTATCTATTGTAGGGGAGGGGAGGGGGAACGCTTCCATGGATCCAGCCACGTCTCCCCTTTCCTTTTCCCAATTCTATGCTTCCTCCTTATTCCCTCATTCCCTTCCTAGTCACTCCACCCCTCATTTTTCCCTATACATTCGGTCCTTCCCTTTCCATGTCCCATTCTTTTACGCTATTCACCCGTCCCTGACCGTTCTTCCCCTTGCATACCTTACGATCCTCGAATTTCTGTTTGGAAGAATGCAATTAGCTCCTCAGCCCGGCCCCCAGATGTCCTTTTTGTGCGTGAAACCCCCAAAACAAATTTTACTGATTTCTGACAGACATTTTAGCTTGCACTTTAGTAATGCACGAGAAAGGGGCATCAACGTTTGGCGTGTTGGAAGACAAGTTGGGGAGGAAACATTGCCTAGTTGGCCCCTTAAATCTGCCTATGGATGGGCCTTTATGCACCGTCAAGGCGCGCCAGCGGTACAGCATAGGTTAGTCTACGGTGTTTTTCTTGTAAGATGCTGCTATCCTGTCATCCTGAGACAGAAGGTGCCACTGTATTAGTATTTTTTCAGTTTAAACTGCTTTAAACTTATAAAGCGGTTTAAACCTCATGCCTGACAGAAACAGGTTTTTGCTGGCAAAAAGCCAACATTGTGCGAAGCAGGAGAAACATAATAAACCAATAACGAAAAGCGCATTCTTTTTTAAACATCAATACCGTAGCCTACATGTATACTACTATGTTAAAATAATATAAGCCGTCGACGAAACAGCGGTCTGACGGACCTTGGGGACAAAGAGGAACGTGACGACACTGCTAAGAGACAGACAGACTGCCGTGGCTCCGACAGCGTAGCGTATAACGGTCGCCGCGCCTGCCGACTTTGCGTCCCTTTCAGCGGTTAATAGCACCGGAAGTGACGTCACGGCGAGAACGACGACAAACAGCGTGACAGCAGCAATGTGGATGGAATCTTTGAGTGCAGGCAGCGTCACCTGTGTCGTCAACAATATGTTCAGTCTAAATGAACGTATTAAGTTTCGGCACGAGCAACAAATGTTGATGCCATTTATAGTGTGTCGTGCGGTGACTTGGCCTACAGGCACAGGACTGAACCCGCAGCACATTCAAATAACAACTCTTTGTTGTATCCTTTAAGTTCATGGCCTGTGTATTCCATCGATGCTGCTACAGCAAAGCTTCATACACTACAATATCAGAAAGAGTCAAGTAACGTCTCGTCAGGGCACACATTATTCGAATTTAATGATTATTTTAAACAGACACGATTAGCTGTATGACATGATCCAACTGAAACTGCGCCTTTGCAGAAGTTCCTGGTTTTTATGGTGCTGTGCAAACTATCTAGGAAGACCAATATAACGACTTGTTTGATGTTGACAGTAAACTATCTACATGCAGTAAACTGTAAAGTCTTTGTCTGTATGGCATCATTGGCATGTTACCATAGCATAGTTCTGAAAGTAACCAGATGAGAGGCCTACTACGTCCTAAAGGGCATAGATGTTCCTCGCGTGACATGCGAGCTAACTAAACGACCTTTTCTTATACACAGCAGTCTATGTTTTATAATTGTTGTAATTTCTTGTTTTCAGGTGAATTCATTCGTTAATTGTCAGTTGTTGATGTGATTTTCGCATTGTGTGATGACTGTGTTTGACGGTGACAAAAAGTTATTCTTAAGTTCAACAACAGCAACGGCAAATGGGTTTGCAATGCACCAGATCAATATGCCTACAAAACCCAGAAATAAAACAAATATCAATATCATCGACCTTTGCTATTAACTAACAAAGAAATGAGATAACGGTGGACATTATCAGAGGCTTCTAGGCGAAATGCGCGGAGTTCACAGTGCGGATATGGACATTATAACTTATCGCCGCTATACGACAACAGCAATGGTTAACTTACCTGGCGAGTGTTCCAGGTAAAGTAGAGTCCAACCGCCAATAGAGCGGCTTTGCAGACGTAAACGACACTAATCCAGATGATCTGAAGCCGTGATGCGCAGCTTAGTGATACGTATGACGTAACATTGCCGCTCTGTGGTTGCAACAGTTTTAATGTTAAAAATAGTAAGAATCGACTTTAACAATTAAATACGGCCAGTCCGCAGTTAACAACATAAAACATTATATTCTCTAGCTTCAGCATTGTAATGACAGGTCACAATTTATGCGACTACTAACACAGAATTAGGCTAAGTCAATCAGTCAATCTGAAGCGTTAACTGATTGCTAGAGACTGCTACGTCTTGAGATTTAGATCTGTCCAGAAGTGAGTTTCATGCATAGAGGCGCACATGTCCAAAACTCACAATCACACGTTGACAGTCATGCAGTTAACCTTTTTCTCTATACGAGTAACGACTAGTTCCATTGCTGCGACAGGCTAACTCACTAAGCGCAAGTCAATACAGTTTCGTGTCGTTAGTACTTAGTAGAGATGGGCAGATGTAAATAATATTCGGTATCATACTCACTGCATCCGTCGGTATCGAATTTATCCGCCAGGTCGTGCATGTGACCGGGTCAACTAGTTGCCATGGCAACAGAAAAGCGAGATCCAGCAGCAGTAACGCTAATACAGCTAGCAACAGGTGCTCGTCACGTGACGTCTGCACACACGCACGCACGCATCCCTACAAAGATCACTGCATCGTTTGAGGCCAGTGACGACTATAGAGTTCCCTCTTTATTGGGTGGTGACTGACAATACAGACAACATGTCAGTAAAACACTAGAGAGCTCTCGGCAGAGCGCATACCCCGCCCAAATGTAGTTATTAGCGATCAGCAGGTGCGCCAACCATAACCCTAATCCTAACATGGCAAGATTTCTTCGTTTATAATCTACCTATTCCCCAAATCTCATGAAACTTTTTCCATTTATCTTGTTCACAAGCACATGAACAGACAAACGCGGGTCAGAAACATCTGGCGAGGCAATAATTATATTTGACGAAATTTTGGCGGACGTTTGTATCCGCAAGAGACAGTACAACAATGTACACGGGCTGTTGATCACTCACCGTTGCCAGCGACCTGGCATAGTCCTTCCTGGCTGTATAGCAAAATTTGATAACCTATCGGAGACAGACAATGTAACACTAGATGGCTGTATTGTGCGGAATGCCCACAATACAGTATTCGGCTCAAAGGGCTCGCCTCTCTGCACAAGCTGTTTACTTCCTGCATTCAACGAGGCCTAGTGTCACGTGACTCAATAGTCGATGGTGATTGGCTGCCTGTGACTGAGTGATGTCAGTGTTATCTGCCGTGTTGTTAACCCGCGTCGGACGTCACAAAAAATTTAGAGAGGTTTCCTGTACGAAGTGTACAGGCCAGGGAAATGACTATGAATTGATTCCAACGGTAAAAATAGAAACTAGAAATCCCGTAAAGGGTTACTTTGGTAACGAATTTCCGGCGATCTGTAATCATTGCGGAGTTCTGGCGGCCTGAAGTCGCAAGATGTTAATTTTTTACAAATGTTTGTGTTTTTTTCGGAAAAACGACCCGTTATGATAAAATTTTCAAAATTCTGTTCCAGAAGTTTTCATCGCGACACCGATCGACGTGTTGTGTTCAAATTTCGTGAAATTAGGCCGACAGAAATCGGTGAAATAGTGCGTTGCTTACCTGACAAAAAATTTCGCCTGGCTCTCCAGCTGTTGCTACTGCGCAGATCGCGCTCAAAATCTGCCAGGGCCAGCCCCCGGCAATTTACTTAGAGTGCTCCAGATTTCATCCAAATCGGTTTTTGTTCGGCGGAGTTATAGCCAAACGCGTGAACGTCGCCAAAACGCGCCATAAAGTGAATCCAGTATTCGGCTGAAGCTTAGCTTCGAGCCGAATATCTGTCTTAACTATACACTTTTGTGCATAGCCTCTGTATTATCATTATTGGCGATGCATTTATCAACATATAAATAATGTTATTAGATAGTACAATATACAAGAGCAAAAGTAAAGTAAAGCCGGCTGTAGTATACGCTCATCTCTAAGGCGCTCGGGTTTGTCAGTTTGACGTCAGGTATCTAGCATGTGTTAAAGTGTCACCTGCCATCCACGCGTTTAATCCACAAGTGTAATGAGCCTTAACAGAGTATACCTGTATTTCCCAGCCGCAAAGCATCAGCGCATTTTGGCCGGTACACAATTTCCCATCCCTCCAATGATAGTAGGCTGAGTTGGCTTGGGTGGATGGATGGTTACACACAAGACGGTTATATACTCGCGAACGATCACCAATTTCAGTGGTAACTGCATGGGCTCGACGTATAGTATGTTTGTGCTGGTGTGTGGAACGTCTTCCCTACTAGGCCACATCGCCATCCAACAATAATCTGATAAACGTTCACTACTGAAATCACACTATCATGCCATCCCAGTCGGCTGTTTTCGTACCTTTCCATTGAAGTTGAGATTGCTGAAGATCATGAACACTCGACAGACTTTTGCGAACAGCGACCCAAAAATGAGAGTAGAACCAAACGTCAAAAGATACGTGCAGCTCTGGAAATTCAACAATAAATAAGCAAAATAATGAACGGGTGACGACTAAAAATATTAAATTAAGTGAATACAATGCAACAAAAAAGAGCCACTAAAAACTGACGTTAATGCTTTAAACACGTGTATATTATATTTACATAGGCTTGCATAATTATCATTAAATTGTTTTATGCACACTTTTGCATCATGATAATAAACGTACTATTCAATACATAGATTGACAGTGATGTAATTTCTTCAATTTTACTTCTGCCAGCTGATCTGACCGCCATGATGTAGGGCAAGGAAATGTAAACATTTTGCAGCAGTTACAGTCACTCAGATCGCCGAGATGGCGCTAGCACTAAACTTTTTAAATCTATCGATTCGGTTTTGTTGAAATAGGCTAACGTGACAAATTTTAACCAGTTAACTTCTCAAAGTTTTACAACTTGCCCTACAACATAGAGATCGTAGATTACTGTGTCGTCACATCATCCTATCTATAAGGTGCACGTTATTATTGTCTCCAACTTTTCTTACTATACACGTACCTCAGATAACGAAGCTGTGTTAAGAGCCTATTAATCGGAAAATGTGACATCAACTTAACTCTCACAAGTAACTGGCAGAATATAGTTAACTACTGACAGCCAATTCTAGTAGTTTAACTACTTTTACTCGTTAAAAAGTTGCAACAACTACTTTTAGAAAAAAGCAGTTAGCAACTAGTACAGTTAAACTAATTTGAAGAGCAGTTTATAACTACAAGTCATTAACTATAAACATTTCGTAATTACTTTTTAACCAAACTGACTAACTTGTTAACAACTCTACCACTGTACGACGCTTACATACTTAATAAAACTTAATAAACTGAAACTGTAATCCAGCAAAGAAAGACTGTTCTTTTTACGGGAAAGATTAATATTCACTAAATCTGAATGGTGTTAATCAGTTGCATTATATGACATTCAAGATCTTTTATACTTGCTTAAGAAGTACTAAAGATTACCGCTGTAACAAAAGTAGGAGTTAAAAGTAGTTATGTACTAGGCAGTATTATTGAAAAAAAATAGTTAATAACTACTTTTTGAAAAAGTAGTTAAACGTAGTTAATAACTACTTTTACTGAATAACTACATTAGTGTAACTACTTTTAGAATAGTTATGCCCATCACTGACTCTCACAATTTCGACAAAAGTAAGTAAGTAAGCAATCAAACAAACAGAACGTTTGTATAGCGCTTTATATTGAGTATAACTCATCTCTAATGCGCTCGGGTATAATGGGGTATATGGCACGTGTTAACGAGGGATCACACAGTTTTTACCCACCATCCGCACGTTTATCCACGAATAGACTGAGGCACCTGCCTTTATTCACCAGCCGCGAGGTGGTTTCCTCGCTCGAAGACGGTCACCTATCTTAGTAGTAACCGGATCCAATGTAGAGTAACTTCGATGATGTGCCCCAACGCCGTTGCCGTTACGCCGAACAGCCACCAAAGTGCAGTTTTATGTTGCAAATGCTGTTTTATCGCATGACCGAAAACCATTAACAGTTTAAAACATTCAAACCGAACCGTCTTCTCTGACCTGAACGACAGAGTTAAAGTGGACGTCATGAACGATGGTGACATCGAGACCAAGTAGAACCACGCTGACGTATCCGAACACGGTTCCAAACAGGATGAACACGTTGATGTTTGGACTTGTCATCTTTATTAGCCTTTAACCAAATACATAGTCCTATACATGTCAGTATAGCTAACATTTATCAGATCTACAGTCGTAAATTAGGATCACAACGAGGAGCGATACATTAGATTACTAGTAAAGTTTAAAATTACAGACGGCAATAATAACTGTAGATGTTCAGCATACGCTGAACGAATGAAACTGAAGTAGGCCTAAGAGTAACTACATTTAACAGCCGTAACAATCACAACAAGTGGTCAAAGAATTTGAACGAAATGCCGCATCACATGTCGTGCCGTTATTGAGGATTGAATGATTCCTTTCTCTGCATGCCGCTATTGATGCTGGAGTGACCCATTTTGCTGCGTACACCGCAGCAGAGACTGCCAATCCTTTTCAGTGGGCCGGACAACACCCAATATTGCCCCTTTCCGTGGATGGATCTCAACTCCCATTTAATACATGGTTCATGGGCCCAGACGAGTCAGCTCTAAACGGCCTCTTCGTGGGTTCATCAGTTTTTGCAGATCTCACGAATGTGGCCAACGAACAGACAGACAGACACACAAACAGACCACACTACTTCGTCTGTAGCGATAGACCGCGTCTAGCTATTGCTGCGATACAGCCTAGTAATGTAGGCCTACATGACATGTTACGTTTTGCAATTTGTGCGACAAGTAAGCAAAATTAAGAAAGCGACAATATCGGGGCGATAATTGGAAGCAGAAATTGTACGGCTGTTAGACCGTGGGAGACTCGGGTGTTTTTTGTTTTTCCTTATTTTTCGTTTCTATGCCGTGCGCTAGATTATGCTGGCCATCTCGTCAGCTTTTGAGCGCACGTAAATATACCGTATAGTACAAAACTGTATAGTATCGTTGTACCTGTCGTTGCGATAAATGATGTTGAATACGATGAAAGCGACGGAGTAGATGGTGCCGAAAGTGGCGACGCAAGACATCGTGATGAAGAGAGACCACGGAATCCCGACAACATTGTCACCTTCTGACCGGCTGCACTCCATGCGAGTTGTTATCACTATCAACAAGAAGCTCAGCTATCGCCGAGAGACCCGCGCGACGCGCTGTCAGTTGAAATCTTGGCCTATACTGTTGTACGAATAACGCAAACAGATCGCGTGTTTGTCTGAGGAGCACTTTCAGCAACTGCCACGTTTTATTCCGCTACCTACATTGCTTCGTACAAGCACCATTCAACTATCGCATAGCGAGCATTCGATGCCGCGGGTGTCATCAACATACTCCCGTACCACCAACCTTGTTGATGTCAACTGGACTGTAACTGTGATCATCAGATCGACTACCAACTGCCTACGACATTTGAATTTTCTATCTCCATCCACTACGAAGATATGAAAGGCGATACAAAAATATCGAAAATGGGGTGGTTTGGGGTAGTTAGGGTCACTCGAGGTCACTGAAAATAGCACCATTCCATAGAGCACATACGAGGATATTAGCCTTCAATAGTAACCATGTTCTTATCTTGCACCGTTCCTAAGATATTGCAAGATATTGGTCGAAAATAGCTGCTTTTAACCCACCTAACTTCTATTTGGCACCCGGTTGGGGGTGATCCCGCTGGAATTTCGCCGAGATCTTTGGCGCCGGTAAACTAGAGTCCCTGGGCTATCGTATGGCGTTGTTTGCGTGATCCTAGGTTTAGTCTTCCTCGTAGAATACCGACTTGTGACGGACGGACGGACAGACGGACACACGGACACACGATGACAGCAAGTACCGCACTAGCATTAAACGAGCGGGTAAAAAACATTATACACACACAGAGCAATGGACTGCTGTCGACCTGTCACGAAGCGCTGACGTAAAGTAAAGTAAAAGTAAAGTAAACAGTGTTCAGCAGTGAGCAACAACTTAGCCTCATCACCGCTACGAGAAACTTATAGCATGACTGCGCAGTTTTAAGTTATTTAATCGAATTATTATTTCTTTGTTTAATTCTCGACTGTTATGAACATGCAATTGTAAAAAGTGTAATAAGTACGCTCGTTTAATGCTAGATGTGTATTGTGAGCTCGATGTGGTGTCATTATGGTTGTTGTGAGCACTTCATAGACTACTTATTTATTTATTTACTTACTTACTTACTTACTTACTTAGCCATGTGTCGCACCTGCACATCAGATCACAGTGCGTCAGATCAACAGTTCAACACGTCACTCAGTTGACTTTCTGAACGCAAATGGAACGTCTTCCTGGTCGCGCGAACATGTGGCTGGCGCAGGCACGAGCCGACAACAATCTCGCACCTGCTCATCTGCGCAGGCGAGCTGTCGGTCAACGCCATTGAGGGAGGGGTTACCTCAACTGTCCGAGACAACCTCGCCATAATTACTGCGACCAATCAACCAATCCTTCTGCTGCATTCTGCCTCAGTTTTCCGCGAAGCTACTGAGTCGTAACAATAGCTGCAATCTTATTTTTTGTTTTAGACTGATCGTTCCCGTCACCAACAACAAATTATGCACTCCTATATGCCCAAATAACCTTTGTAAACGATCTTTTAGTAGTAATGTTTATTCATCGAATATCACACGGTAGAAATATAAAAAAATACAACAAACAGATATGTACACAAGAAAAATATACGGAAAACATCCAAGGACCACAACCTGACAGTGGCCAGGTACCTACTTATTACGTTTTTATTACAATTACACAAAATACACACAATATCGCTGAACAGCTACCCTTGTCGCACCTCGAAAGTTCCTTTACGGCATTAGCAACAAATATGCTGCGTAGCTTGTTTTCTAACACACTAATTTTACCCAAAAAATTTTCATTCCCAGGTGAGTATTTTGCATTCTTTAATCATTGTGTTTCCATTATTGTAGGCCTATCTGATATTGTTCTAGGCCTACATAACATTGCGTTTGTCATTTGTTATCTAATTAAGAGATATCATATCGCTCCTTAAGGTAGAACTATATTATAAATATTAAAATTTTAATAAGAATTAATTTTTGGAGTAAGACAACTGAAAAATATAGCAATGATAGTAGA
>Ga0209780_1004894_pt1 | contig 10456 bp, 8 predicted proteins | sample WorMetexBAHAMAS2_FD_187384 | JGI IMG/M metagenome (GOLD analysis project Ga0209780, IMG submission 187384) | Marine gutless worms symbiont microbial communities from Max Planck institute for Marine Microbiology, Germany - Inanidrilus exumae... | ecosystem: Host-associated > Annelida > Digestive... | reverse complement strand
CGTGGACTGGGAGGGAAGGGGGGGGAGTCAAAATGTACGTGAAGGAAGGGGTATTGATGCTAAAAGTGGATGTCCACTTCAGAGACCACACAAAACATTAAGCAGCACTGAAACTCTGATTACAACATAGTACTCAATTCACACTTGATTAGTACTTACAATGTGATGTGCAATTTGTTAATAGTTGTACGTATTTCACTTACTTACTTCACTCCTGGTCACATATCTCAAAAACCACATGTCCACTTTCACCAGATTTTTCATACTTATTACTTGTGGCCATAGCTCGGTGCTCCTCTGTAAGCAGTGCAATACCTCGTGTACTTGTAGTTTTGTGGATGGCGTTGTGTTTTCACATAATGGTGCAAATGCTGCAGAATCAAAGACGACGCACATGCTTCATCCAGTAAGCAGGTGGCGGCACCAGGGGCGATGGGCGAAGTCTGCCGTCCCTGACTGCATCTTTTTAAACAGTGTTATCTACTTAAATGTGATATTCTTAAGTATATCTCAAACTTTTCATGTGGCATTAGACAGTGCAAAGCCCCATGATGAAATTGAATTAAGACCTTGCACATTTGACGTCCACAAAGGGGGGTCAGTCAAAGGTAGACAGACGTGGACATTGGGGAGGCCAGAATACCAGAGAATAATTGTGAACATTTTGATGCTTTTCCGTGATGTTTGATACTTTTCATTGTGTTATTTTAGCCATGTACAACCATGTTCACCCGACGTTTATTCCTAGATAGCATCATTACTTCATTTACATGCGCAACACGCTGGAAACAGATGATCACAAGTCAGCGACACACGTTGGTAAACCAGTGAGTTTATGTATAACTGAATACCGGTTATGAGTAAAGGAAAGGAAAGGAAGTGCCATTGATACTATGCATAGTCTCAAAGCGCTCACACATGGATCACACAGTTTTACCTGCAAATTGCACCATGCTTTCCTTTCTTCATTTCTTCAGCGTTCACCAGATGGCGCCACCCCTAACTGAGGTAGCAGACATCCAATGGAAGCTTACTACTCATTTATCGACCCAAAAGGGATGAAAGGCTGTGTAGTGTGTATGTCATATGTAAAATCTGCGAGTAAACAGTTATTATGATAAACTCATGTATAGCCTGTTGTTAGCAAAATTTTGTGTCATCGAAATGTACATATACTGTTATATTGAAATCGTTGATGATGATTTTACTTGACTGTAATTTGTTCCTTCAAGCTGAGAAAAAAAACAGGAAAACATTGTACATATTAAGGTGTGAACTGTTACTGTGTTTATGGTATTGTAACACAAAATAGCAAATATATTGTGAGTTCAAACAGTGTCACACTGCATTACATTATAATAACAGCGTTGCTTTGTGGCTAAAATGCATAATTGAAATTGACCATTATGTTTCAGCACATTTGTTTATGTTTATCAAAGCATCTAACATTCCCCGATATTTCTTACATCATGTGACTTCAGCCCCAGTGGACAAGATGCTGTGATGATTTCTTGCAACATGTTTCTAAAAATAATGCAAAGGAATATAGAAAATTGAAGACAGCTACGCAAATCAATGACTATTTCTCAATAATGAACGACGGAGAACGACGCGCTAGTTTTGGCAAGGAGCTGCAGGTGCATCAAGCAACTGCTGCATTTGTTATCCAGGTCAGTAGGCCTATGTGTATTATTGGTATGACAGTGCAAGAGCCGCAGTGTTATTTTCCCAAGCCTGGTTTCATAGTTTCTAGTTTGGGGAGATATTAGCTCGACTGCACTTACCACTGAATGTACATCATATGCCGGACCAGTTAACGACAGTGGCGTCTCATGTCACAAATCAGAAAGCTGATTGTGATTGGTCACCTTTGTCATATGTCAGTCCTTGTAAGTTGTAAGTGATGTTGCTGCTACTCTGTGCCTTAGAAAACATCAATTGAACCTTGATATGGCTACACTAGACTGGTTTTGGTCGAGTATGGCGTCAAAATTGATGGCTTCTATTACCAGGAGATGCCGTCGTCCACTTATGCCATTGCTAGTGATGGTGATGTCTTTAGCAAGACCAGACAGCACAACAGACCATCGAGCTCTTGCAGGTTGCAGTGCGAAACTCGGAAATTTATTTCTATGGACTTACGGCCTCTGATTAGCTTTGATCCTGGTCCATTTGACTGTCGAACATGGAGCTTGATGTGGAATCGTGTTTATCAGGCGCCAGTTCGACATGTGACCGACCTGAGACGGCGCTTGATTGACGTGTGGGATGGCTTGTCGTTGTGGACGATGCTATTAACGAACGCCGTAAGAGAATCCAAACCTGTGTGGATGAAGGACAAGGGACATTTTGAACACTTGCTGCAAACTGCAATATTTAGTTTTAGTGCAGATTAATTGCATCAATAAACCGCGAGTGATCGCTGACAACCTGGTCATATGAACTGTCTTAATATGATCAATGTCTTCAAATCATCGATCGCTTTTTTTCGGTGTGCACGAGCGCTCCTTTCGGTATGCTTCACCATATCTCGGGAATCAACTTCCTTTATCTCTTCGTCAACCTCATTCTGGTAGCCTACCAGTACCAGTTCCTCTTATTCCCAACTCACCTATTCATTTACCCATCACTTTATTCTTTCTCTTCTGATTCGCCACTCTGCTCATCCATAACTCCCTCTGTTTCACTCCCGCCTTAAAACCTACCTGTTTCACAAATCCTACCCCCCCCCGTAATTTTACTTGTTCCTCCCGGATTGTCTTCACGGACTTTTGCCCGCACCGTTTCTTCTGAGCTACTCGGTTTTTGTTTTTAGTTTTTCTTTACTTTTGTTCCTGTATCGTGCGCTAGACTAAGCTGGCCATATCGTCAGCTTTTGAGCGCACGTAAATATATCGCATCGTATCGTATCGTCAAAATGAGGGCAGCATCATAAACGCAGCTGCGTACAATTCGGTCGCAGAGAGTGTACTAATGGCTGCGGTGTTGATGTTGATTAGCGCTGGTGCGCTGCGGAGAAATCCATTCGGTTCAGTTCAATGCGACTGATTGCAGCGACAGTGCACGGGATGTGGCGACCCAGAGAGAGAGGTGGGAGAGGAGATTGCTGGCATTGAGACGCTACCGCTGGCCGCTTGCCACCAACACGCGCCAGCTCAGTCAATACGTCGTAGCCAGCTGCTTCGTCTGCTGCTGCTGCTGCTGCTGCTGCATAATATGACCGGTGGCCGCCGACCGACGCAGTGCTGACCGCCTAGCGGCGCTCATGAGCGACCAGTCGTGGACGACCGGTTGAATTTTCAATCAGAGAACGGCGACGACTGCGACGAACGACGTCAGACGGTCCGACGACGGTCCGATGGACGGCGGCGGCGCGTACGGAGCCGGCAAGGCGTCCGGAAGGGCGTTCGACGTCCTCACGTTCATCAGGAAACCGCAGGTCATCCTGCGCGCGGTCAGCTGGGTAAGCCGTCTCTGCTCTGTCGTCCGACTGCTCTGTAGTGTAGAGAGCGCGTATTGCTGTCGAGACCGCGGTCGGATCCGTGTGTCGCTCACTATTTTGACATCGGCGCCACCAGCAGTGGCCGAATCTCATTAGCATTCGATGCGGCGCCGATCACGGCAGCGGTCAATAGCATGCGTGTGTGTGTTTGTGTTGTGACCGCATCGTTCCCGTCGTCGTAGGCAATCACGGATGTCACCGGCGCCGCTACTGCTATCCATCATCTCGTTCATATTATGCCACCACTAGAAACGAATATCATCACCGTCATCATCGTCATCATTATTGCCCGCACGACGCTTTGCTAGCTCGGTATGTGCTGTGGACCTGTCTGTCTGTCCGTCCGTCCGTCACAAGTCGGTGTTTTACCAAACCGAGTCGGCGACTGAATATAGCAAAACACGCAAACAACGCCTCACATTAGCCTAAAGACTCTAGGTTTCTGGTGACAAAGGTGATGTTGACGAAACGAATCATGGAGCAGTATGGAGAAATTAGGCCGATGTACCTGCTGCTCACCGGTAACGACACTGTGCCGATTTCAGTTAATCGTGGCGGAGGTATGTGGTTTATACCGAGTGCTGTCTAGTATTGAATTTGTGTTATGTTCTGCTTCTGTGTTGAAAAGGCATCATTAATATTTATTAGCATTAATATTAATATTCACTGACGACAGTACTAACAAGCCTATTGGCCAAAAAACAGAAACAGAGAAAGAGAGGGAACGAAAATTATATAAGCAATACGATCACACATAGCTATGTCTGCACAGTACATAATTTGTAGCAAACCAAATTAATCGAAGTGGGCTTGTTGCTGGGTTTTAGGCGTTTTATCCATAGTGTTCTCCACAAGAAGCTCTGCTACAGCAGAGGGACCGCGCGACGCACTACGTTAGTAAATTCGTGCTATATGTTTCACGAGGTATGGGAGTTAGAAATGTTGCAAATAGCAAGCTAACTTTCAAGGTCATTCAAAGGCATTGGCAACGGTGCCATTTGATAGGCCACATACGATTTTCTATTAGTGTTTCCTTGCAACTACACTGTCTCAAAAACGACACTGCTTTGGCTTGCTATAGCTTCGACGGACATCGAACGATTTTGATACTTTTTGGCAGAAGTGTGGCTAGGAAAGTAAGCAATCAAACGTTACTTTATTTTCCCACCTCACCTAACTAGTGCTTGCACCGTTAACGAGATATTATCACTTATTTCCCAAAATTTAAAGAGATCACGTGACATATCACATCCCTTTTGAGGGGTAATATGTCATGCATGCGATAGTACTCCTGTGTATCAACCAGCATAAGAAATGTGAAGTGCATAGCTCCACCGTTCCAAAAGATATTATTGGAGCGAATTAAAAAAAACGGGTCTCGTGACCCTGACCACTCTTTTTTAAGGATGACTTGTTAGCAGGGCTTAAAGTAATGGGGCTGAGGCTGAGGGGGGCTCCTCAGCCCCTCCCCCAGCTCTTAGCTCAGCCCCCAGCTCTTAGCTCAGGGGGGAGTGGGGTGGTAGACTGAGGGAGGGGATAAGGGAGAGGGATAAGAGGTGAAAGGGAGCTCCCAGCTTTTTCAAACTACTTTAAGCACTGCTTGTCAGCAGTGTGCTGGGACTTGATGTAACCTACCCGTGTACAAAATGTGATCACTCTAGCAGCCGTTCCAAAGATATGGTTGGTGCCCACAAACATTTAAATGGTTCAAGTGACCTGACCACGCCCCTTTCAGGGATGTTTTGTCATCCTTTGGCTAGGACTTGCTACTGTGAATCTGCCTACCAAAGTTGAAGTCTTTATCTCCACTCACTACGAGATATGAAAAGTGATTCAAAATGTGCATAGTGGGTGGTTTGGAGTAGTTAGGGGTCGCCCAATGTCATTGAAAATAGCGCCATTCGATTGAACGCATACAAGTTTTTATTAGTGTTCCCTATGTCCCTGTCTTGCACTGTTTCTGAGATATAGCGAGATATTGGTCGAAAATTGCCGATTTTAACCTACCCCAGCTCCATTTGCCCCCTGGTTGTGACGCCGTTGAAATTTCGCCGAGATCTTTGGCACCAGCAAACTAGAGTCCTTGTGCTATCGTACAGCGTTATTCGCGTGATCCTGGGTTCAGCCGTCTTAGTAGAAATCCGACTTGTGACAGACAGACGGACGGACAGATGGACGGACGGACGGACACACGATGACAGCACATACTGCGCTATCATAGCGTCGCGCGGTAAAAAATAATGTCTTATTTTTCATGGAACGTAGGCGGGACACTCATTTCTCTTAAATGGGCATTGATCCCGTAGTTGGTTAGACCATTGAAGTCTGTAACGCATGGCAAGTGCGATGCCAGACCTACGGTTAACTTCCCAGCCGCAGAACGGCACAACCGTTGACCGGTACAAAATTATACTGCTTGATGACAGCGACACAAGGCTGTGAAGTTAACAGCACGCCAAGAGTTGTTACACAACAGTGCCTCGAGCGCGAGGCGTACCCGCTGGTCAGTACTGGTCAGTACCTCTTGATAGCAAGTCCGACGCCCAGCCCGTTTTGCCACGCCGCAGGGCAGTATGGGCCATATTGGTTAAGATTAAGATTAAGACAGGACATATGTATAGCGCCTTTTCGTGAGTATGCCCACCTCTAAAGCGCTCAGAAAGGCACGTTTTAACGAGAGATTACACAGTTTTACCTGCCATCCACACGCTTATCCACGAATGGAATGAGCCATCCTGCCTTTGATCCCCAGCCGCAGCGCATCACCATCACCGCACTTCGGCCGGTACTCATTTCACGTCCCACAGATGGCTGGAGACTGAGTTGGCCCAGGCGGCTGGTTACATACCGGGGTGATATCCCGCGCAAAAACGGTCGCCCATCCCAGTACCAACCGACCGATATTGCGGCGGCCAGGGATCGAAGTTCACGACCATTAGGTCGCAAGTCCGACGCCCTAACCAGTTGACTACGGAGCTATCATTGATACAGTTCATTCTTTGACGTCTCTGAATCGTTTTTCTAAACTTTCAGTCTTAAGCCTATGGCACCCTAAACGTCCCCGTTTTTGAGCGGTCCTGTAGACTGTTTAGTGGTTGAATGTCGTTCGATGTGGTGCAGCTGTTCTCGGTGATCGTGTTCGGGTGCATCTCAAACCAGGGCTGGGACAAGGACCGATGTCGCTACAACAGCGACGGCAACGCGTGCGGCTTCGGAACAGTGGTCGGCGTGATGGCGTTCTGCGGGCTCATCGTCCTGCTCGCCGTCGACGCTTTCTTCGAGAACATCAGCGGCGTCCAGCACCGCAAGTACGCCGTCATCGCCGACATGGGCTTCTCTGGTCAGTACCGCGGACACGCCAACAAAATCTAGCAGACGTAGACGTAGTGAATGTACTGGCGCAAGCTAATCGCCTCTATGCCAGCTTCTCAAATAACTATTTGACGTACGTTTATGAGTTAGACTAAATATACTCTCACAACCTTACTATACGGCTTTCAGTTCCTTCAATTTGGGCTCGAAAATCGTATATAATATCTTGATGTTGCGGTTGCCAATGCTGATCAAGTCTTTTTAAAATGTATTACTATTATTTGCCGATACAACCCAATTAGGCAAACTATTCCAAGCATCTACGATATTGGTAAAATAAAATTAACGTACTAGTATATCATATTTAGAACGAAATTTTTGAAGAAGATAATCGTTGCCTCTAGTTTTATGTGTGTCCGATATCTGTAAAGTTGGTGCTATTGCACTGTCATACTTTCAGTATATTATCTTATAATTTTCTATCATGTCACCTCTTATCGGTCTATAATGTAGTGTCGTTAAATTGCATGCTTTCAGTCGATCAGGATAAGTAAGATGTCTCGGTGTTGGCAGAATCTTTGTTGCCATTTTCTGTACTTTCTCTAACGCTTCTATATTATCACCTTTCTTGTAGGGTGCTCAAACAGAACAACAATAATCAATGTGAGATCTGACCATGGTCTTGCATATCAGAATAAAAGTAGGTTTGGTCAAATGCTTAAAATGTCGCATAATGATGCCAAGCATCACTGCTAAATTTCGAGTCGGACGACGGCGGTCGACGGCGTCAGTGAGAACGCTGCATTGGAAAGTAGTGCGTTTTGGCTTAGTGGTATATACAGCGCGTTGGTCTAGATCAACGAAGTTACACACTACATCGAGCCCTGTTAGTACTGGAATGGGTGACCGTCTTCGGGCGGACAAGCCATTTAGGTATGTCAAGTCGTCAACTCAGCCTGGCCATCCTTCGTGGGTATGCATAATCAAGTGCACACCACGCGATGTATTAGCCCTGTATCTTTAGTCTCGCAACATAGGCTGGTGTCTGGCTGAGGGCTAAAGCGGCTGTTACATGTGAAATAAAACTGAAATAAAACTGAAACAAAACTAGTGCACTGTTTCGTCGACATTATTTTATTTCAGTTACATTTCAGCGCTTCCAGCTGCGGCGCTTTTTATCGAAATTGTTTGTCAATCTGTCCTTTCGTCTGTCGCAGAGGGACGGCGCGACGCTGTGTCAGTTGAAATTTGTCAACTGCTGCACAACGGTGCGAAAATTCCATTTAGAAACGCTTGCAATAGATGAGTGTCGGAGCGACCTTAAAGTTCATTCAGAGTCATCGAATTGCCACAATTCGATATAGCCTTACGTAACTTCCTATTAGTGGTTTGTAGTGATAACGTGTTTCCCTGGCACCATTTCCGAGGTATATTACCACTGTTACAGTGCACGTGACTGCTCGTGGCCTCCTTCCGTAATCCTTCAGTTTCGGTAAGACGGTTGAAATTACACGCCTCGTTCCCTTTACGTCGATTCACGTATAAACATACGAAGTGTCTATACACACGGCCGGCCGTGTGATGTTCCACTACAGTTTGACTATATACACGGCCCAAAAATAATCAAACACGCAACTCTATTGTTTCTTTCTTTCTGTTATGCCCCCAAAAGACCTAGCCCTTTTTTCTTATATATGCCCCAGAAAAACCCTCTTTCAACGATAAAGTATGAACTGTGGACTTCTTGTCAGCAAACGGGTATAAAAATTGGCGCTCCCACGAACCCCGCTACGCGCCTCCGCAAAAAATTCCTTTCATTAATACGATACAACCTTTTTATTGGTGTCAACGAAACGCGCGTAAAAATATTACCGTCACTGTGTCGGTTAGGGTTAGTGTTACGGTTACGGTCAGTTTAGTTTTATTTGTTAACAGTAACAGTTTTGGTGGCGTCAAGTGTTGCCATCTGCCGGCCGGCCGTGTGCATAGCATCGTTCATAAACATATCGTAGTTAATACATGCTATATTTCCCGAGATATTGGAGTTACCTTCAATGTGACTTAAGGTCATTGGATTGGTGTCATTCGATATGGCTCACACGATTTCACATTAGTAATTTAGTATTCAATTGCATCATAGACGAGTTCCTATTAACCTTCCATAGCAACTCTCTCCCTGTCTTGCACCGTTTCTGACATATAGCAAGATATTGGTCGAAAATCGCCGATTTTAACTTACACCACTTGTATTTGGCGCCACCGTCTGGGGTGACGCCATTCGAATTTCACCAATATCTTTGGTGTCCGAAAACTGCTGTGCGGCGTTATTTGCGTTATCCGTCGTTTAGTCGTTTTGGAAGAATACCGACTTATGAAGTTAAGACAGACGTAAGGACAGCTTGACAAACGGACAGACGGACACAGAACCACAGCACATACTTTGCTAGCGCAGCGTCGCGTGGTAAAACCATATGTCCAAATTACACAAAATTTTCTGTACATGTTAGCTGTATCCGTTAGTGCAATATGTTGTGTACTTCCGGTTTTGTGGATGACGTCGTGTTTTCAATAATGGAGCGCATGAGCCAGAATTAAAGATGACGCGTATATTTGGTCCAGTTCGCCATGTGGCGCATCAGTCAGACAACATTGTTTAGTCTTGTTCGCAGGTGGCGGCACCGGGGCGAAGTCTGCCGTCTCCGACTGCATCTTGTTATAGAATGAGTTGTCCTTTTCTTTCTGTCGTCCGTGCAGAGCAACATCACTCAGGCTAGGCTTGCTGTGTAGTTGCTCCGGTGATGGTGTTTACTGTATATATCTAAGAGAGTATTTTGAGTGAGAAGTCAGTCAGTTGAGTTGGCTGTTTGCTGCTCTGCTGTAGGCTTCTGGACGTTCCTGTGGTTTGTCTGCTTCTGCTATCTGGCTGACGCTTGGAGGCGTACGACATTTGACAATGCTGCGCTTGGCGAGAGCGGAGTAGAAGCGGCGATCGTTTTCTCCTTCTTCTCCATTGGAACTTTTGTACGTATCCGCCCAGGACCGCACTTAGGAATAGGCAAATTGGGCAGTTGTCCAGAGCTTCCACATCAGGAAAAATGTACTTGTGAGTAGCAGTTAGTAGAATAGATCCTATCTTATTTTTCGTAAGATGAACCGTATTTAATCTTCAGCGTCACCTTTGTTTACATATAGGCCTACAAACACAAACATACACATACACACATACATATTCTGAGCTGGAGTGGTCGTCCACCACTGAACGGCGTCAACGCTATCCAAGGGCCTATGTATATGTCTAAATCCTTCGACAGACACTTTTCAGACGAGGTTCTAGCTATTAGGCCGGGGAGGCCATGGCCTACCCAAACTCGTGCCTGGCCTACCCAAACGAAATTCTGCCCCACGTACACCACTACTGTTGGTCTACCCAAAATTTGTTTGGCCCTTTGACTGGCCTACCCAAATGAAAATTCCTAGAACTGCCCCTGTGCATCGTACTAGACGAGGTTCTACCAGCAACAGTCTTAACGCTAGCGATTAGTGCTGAATTTTTTTCAACCCATTGAGAAACAAGAAGAATAATAACTGGTAGGCCTATAGGCCTAATATTGTGAATTAAGTACCAGGGTCAAATAATAATAA
>Ga0209780_1004893_pt1 | contig 10458 bp, 10 predicted proteins | sample WorMetexBAHAMAS2_FD_187384 | JGI IMG/M metagenome (GOLD analysis project Ga0209780, IMG submission 187384) | Marine gutless worms symbiont microbial communities from Max Planck institute for Marine Microbiology, Germany - Inanidrilus exumae... | ecosystem: Host-associated > Annelida > Digestive... | reverse complement strand
GTGTACGTTACTCCTAAGTCCCCCAAAGGGTGGCACAAAAACGCGATATCGCTGTTTGTGCCAGTATAATTCAACTTCTCTCGAAAAAAGTCTGCTACAAAGTTTCTTTGTGTGAAAACTTCCAGCGGCAAAGTTGTAGCTACATCATTCGCCCATCCAACGGTTCATAGATCGATTGCGGGCGACGTCCCCATCTACCTGAAATTGGCGTTCAAAGTGACGCACCCCTTCCAAAAACGCCGATTTCGAAAGCTTTGGTTTCATGATGCTTTAGTCGTGACAGCTAGCACGGATACTTTTTGCGACAGAAATTTAGCCCAAATAATCTAGTTTTTAGCAATATATCACTTATGGCGATATTTGCAGGGAATCATCCCCAGCGAGGGCGTTAAAATGACAAACTCCCGATTGCGAGGTTGTATTCGCCCAGAAATCTTGCTTCCTGGGGCGTGGCTTTAGCTTTGGCCGCCACTAAAAAGCTATAATGCAGGCTACTAATATGGGCGAAGGTCTTTCGTTCTAAACTCTAGCTAGTTTACGTGATTGACGACGATGCCGTGTTATCTCATCGTTATTGACATTTGGAATGCTGTATTTCCGAAACGGTGCAAGACAGGAGGTAAGTTAGTATTAATCACTAACAGGAAGTCATATATGAGCTTTCGATTGGTACCAAAATCGGTGACCTTGAATGACCTTGAACGGCGAAATGGCCCTTATTTTGCGTTATTTTTTACCGAATTTGTTATTTTCCGGGCGCATTGCGTAAAAGTGGTTGACAAAGCCATAACTATGGACAATTTGCGATTACTATGTCTAGTAGTAAACGTCTGCAGAGCGACTGCGCGACGCCCACGGTATTAATTCCTAGCAGATTCATAAATTCAAGACTTAATGCGCAGTACTTGCCTAGCTATGGTCTTGATAAGAAGTCGTATATGAGCTTTCCATTGGTACCAAAAACGGTGACCTTGAATGACCTTGAACGGCGAAATGGCCCGTATTTTGCCTTATTTTACCGAATTTGGTAGTGGCCCTTATTTTGCATTATTTCACCAAATTCGTGTACGATGTCGCCGTAAAACAATAATAGGCTTACCTCGGTTTCAAAATCTACTTTTGATAGTTTATGACCATATTAATACCATATGCGCAATTATTCAGCGATTATTTAGGCAAAACAAACTCTGATAACTCGGTGTGATGGGCGTAGGTCCATGGATGATTGGGTGCATAGATTACCATTGACGCGTAGGCCTAGTTATAGTAGAAATTAGGAACTCAGTTAAATGGGCGTAGGCTCTGGCCCTGGCCCATGTACGATGTCGTCGTAAAACGTTCACGTTCGCTATCTCATCTTTTGATGAGTTCTTGTATATTGAGGCTGAAGCCACGTCACATAGAAAAGTTTCGACAACGTCGGTTGATTCATCTGACTGACCTCGGAGAACGTGTTTTCGCGAAAAAACAAGGTGTCGCTCTAACGGGACGTAACACTACTAGCCCGCCGCGTGTTGCCCCCTGGTGAGTTACGTTGCATATGCGAGTGTTACAGACGCCAACAGACGACGACGACAGACGACGACATACGATAGATAACGACAGACGCCAGCGACCGTTACTATAGTCTGGCCATACTGCACTATGCGTAGGCGGGCCAGTAATAAATCAACGTGATGCGTAAACTGTAGGTTGCAACGCATACTTCCCGAAGCGAGGGAGAACGACCAAAATTATGCTAATTAGTCATGCATATTTAAGTTCGTTGCGGAACTAATGAACAACGTCTTTTTTGCCGATGGTTTTCATCATTTTCGGCTGATTCCGCGTTCACCTGATGACGATGGTGATTACTCACGCTTTTTCGACGACAACTGCAATGATGGATGAGGTCGAAGTGTGATGGATGTGCACTTCGGTAGCGAGGCGTGAGTAGACTGCAGTAGGACTACTATAGGCTACAGCAGCTGCACGCATGCAGATTAGAGGATCGGTGGGCGTAATAATTGTGATGTCTCCTGCGTTACGGTAGCCTATATTTCACTTTTGCGTAGATTTCATGTATTTTATTTAAAAAATCGTTGTTCCAGTCATGGGGGTTTAACTGAGTTTTTCGTTAAACTTCATGCAAGTAAACTGTGCAAATGCGTTCGATTATACTGTGTGTCAGCGGTGCTTTTCTGGCTCCCAATTCCCTGTTGTTCCCTGCAACATGGAGATTGTATCGTGACCGTAGATTACTGTGACTTCACTTCACCCTATCTATAGCCTAAATACTACTGTATTTCTGTTGTACGGACTTTATACGTCAAACGTTTGCGATGGCGGGCAGAGATGATATCTAAGTGATGTGAATAACTGACTGACTGGTAGATCGTCGGGCTGCTGATGCTGGTGATTGGAGTGTGGGTGATGAGTATCAAGCGGCCGTACCAGGCGATCAACGATGCTCTGATGACGCCGGCTACAATGACGATCGTCGTCGCTGCCATGTTGCTGTTGACCGCCGCAATCGGCGTCATCGGCGGCACCAAAAACAATCTGCTTCTCCTTCGACTAGTGAGACATTCTACTTCTCTATAGACCGAATGAAGAAGAAGGTTGGATAGTGCTAAATACCGAAAACAACCGAAAACGGCCAACAAAAAAACTATTACCGCTAACAAGTCAAACTAAACTGACCAAAAACTGTCGAAAACAAACCGAAAACAACCGTTAAGTTTTCGGTTGTTTTCGGTGTTTAGCAATGCCGAAGAAGGGTTTGCATAGACCTGCAAGTCGTTTGTTGCGACGGAGCTCATCCCTTTTGCGGTGCTTTGAGTCAGCGAGGGTTGTTGGACCCAATATTAAACGAGCACACGACCGACGTCGGTCATATGGCCGGCTTAGTTAGCCTTAACCGACTAGATCAGTGTGCCAGCAGTCCAGGAAACATGACCTACTCGCTGTTTTATCACTAGCGGTGGCCGAAACCAATTTTAACGTCAAAGTTGTCGAAATCGGCCTATTCACCTTTATTCGTCGCCCTGGTATTCATTCGGAAACGGATTGCAATATCGCACTTCTGATTTCAAACGATTTATCTACAATGATCTGGCTCCATTGTGTAAACATTTGGTGAACGTCGGTCCAGTAACTCCAGAGTTTAAGAGGGTGAAATGTGTGCAGCCGTCGTCGATCAGCAGTTTGACTACGTTCGCTTTACTGCTAGACCTTGCGGGGATCAGTACTGAGTTTTCTGGGGCGATAAGTACTCAGTTTTGTTTCACCTATACGCTAGAGGGTGTCACTGCTATGCCGCGCGGGCTACACGCTGGACTCTGCCACGCATTTCTAGTTTTTACTGTTATAATGTTAAATATTCTATGGCACACTAGCAGAAAGGAAACCGGAATGAGTCATAATAATTGTCAGCTATAATGTGTATAAAAATGACTCCCGTGTAAAATCATTTTGAAAACTTTGAAGTCCACTCCTATACCACAGTTTAACATGAAATTCTTTTGAGATTATTTCACACTCCACACTTTTTCTCTCAAATTTTTAATTATAATTTTGTAATTTTTACTTAGCTTGCCATTGTCTCGAGGTTATCATCAAGTATTGAAGTATGACGTCGTACATACCGGTACAATATCTTACCAATAGGTTTCATATATTTTCATATATCAGCACACATTTTGACACAATTCGTTGAGAAACCAGTATAAGGATTCAGTTTTTATTGGCCCACCCTGTACATTTTCGAATAATTGCATAGGATGCTAATGTAGCCTTGTTTGACTCGGATATGTCTATGCAGTATGTAAGACACATTTTTGTCGATTTTTCCACAAAGTAGTTTCTATCGTTTTCCTGTCTGTAAATTCTTTCAAATCTTAACTTTTGTGTTTCAGGTAAGTTTCTCGTTTAATTGTCATTTTCGAGCAATAAGTTGCAGAAAGACTATTTCGAAAGTAAAAGTTACATGATTTCTGAAAGTGAAATGTCACTGACGGTAATATTTTTGAAGTAACATAGTTCTATAACCGTACGGTGCCACGCTGGTTCTGTGCAGAATTTTTTCATTTGGTGCGCACCAGATAAAAAAATTCACCACAGTACCAGCGGGGCTCCGTATAACTGTGACTAAATATTGCTGCATGCTGTTTTACTGCAGTTCATGTCAGTTGTGGTTACTGCGTTCGTCATTCAAGTTTCAATTGCAATAGTCGCCTTCGCTCTTCGTGAAAAGGTATGTCGTTTGCGATACGATACGCTACATTTACGTGCTCTCAAAAGCTGACGTGATGGCCAGCTTAATCTATAGCGCACGACACAGAAAAGAGAAATAAGGAAAACTAAAAAAAATCGAGTGGCTTAGAAGAAACGGTCCAGGCAATAGTCCGTGAAGGCAAGACGTGAAACTACGGGGGCGGATAAGATTTGTGAAACAGGTAGGTTTAAGCCTGGAGTGAAAGAGAGAGGGAATTATGGATGAGCAGAGTAATGAATCAGAAGAGGAAGAAGTGATGAGTGAAGGAATATGCGAGTCGGGAATGCTGGAACTGGTACCAGAATGAGGTTGACGAAGAGAAAAAGGGAGTTGATTCCAGAGACAAGGTGACGCATAACAAAAGAAGCGATCAGTTACTTTTAGAGAGGATGATGTCGGTGGCCGAGCAAGAGTAACGACGGATGAAGAGAGATTACTGCGAGAACGTTGAACAGAAATGGGGTTATGAAGGTACGGAGGTTGGGTAGTTGTGAGAAGGTAAATGATAGGAGCTTGTATTCGATGGATTCAGTGATTCTGAGCAATGGAGAGAGCGTATAGGATGGGAGTCATATGACCGGACTTATGAGCTTTAACGACAATACGAGCAAGAAAGCTTCTAATGCGCTGTATACAATAGTAAAACGAGAAAAAGTTTTCAAATCGCGACGAAAACTGTAGTTTGAAGTGAGGGGTAAAACACCGCTAGAGGGGGTGTAGGTAAAACACTCGGCCTATTATTTCACGTAATTGTTCCGTACGTTCGAAACGATTTTAATCTTTGGAGAAAAATCACGATTTTTAACTATCTTTATTGTTATTTGTTGGAAAAAATGCGATTATTTACCGATTTTATTGCGTCCAAGAACGTACGGAACAAAATGATATTTTAAACAGATCTGATGTTCAGTACCGGCGCCAGAGTCTAGCAAGTAGTGGGGCCAAATGAAGTCTTATGGCGGCACATAGCGAGCGATACATTAGGAAAAACCCTGGCCACAGCCCCGATCAGAGGGCCAATTTTTCTTGTGGGACCAGTCCCCGCGGCCCCTCCCCTGCTGGCGCCAGCGCTGCTGATGTTGACTATTTAAATATTCTGTTTTAACAGAATTATACACTATTTGTTCCGAAAATACTGCTGGTATTATTTATACCCGGACATTAAGCCGAGGTTTCGAGTGTGATATATTATGTTGTTTGTGTGTAGACGATCAGTACACTGGATGACCAGCTGAAGTCAGCTGTACAACATTACCTCGACTCGGAAGACATCCGAGCTGCCGTAGACCGCGTACAACAAGTGGTCAGTCCGTCTGTCTGTCTGTCTGTCTGTCTGACTGTCGGTCACCATCTCGCGATCGTCTTCGTTCAGTTCACTTACATTTCATAATACTCTGTAATCTTCCTTTATTACTCGCCCGCCTACACATAGTGTAGGGGTACCAGTATTGTTTTGCTCGCCGGCATCTGTCGTCGTCTGTAACACCGGCGCATATGCAACGTAACTCACCAGGGGGCAGCATGCGACGGCGGGCCAGTAGTGTTGTTAGGGCGACACCTTGTATTTTATACGTTCCATTTGGCATGCAGCCGTACCAACCTTTAGCGTTGCAAATTTCCCAGTTTTCGTTGCTTTCGTTTAGTCCACGTAAACTGTAAAATCGTTTGAAGTTCTTCGTTAAGGTCACTTAGCCTTCCAGTTAGTTTATGCATTCATTACTTCGCCTCCTGCATTGTAGCGAAGTATCGTGATCAGCGTGTCTGTATGTATGTTTGTTTGTTTGTCTGATCGCTTGCATATCTCGAAAACCGCGCACGTCCAAATTTCACCAATTTTTTTGTTCATGGTATCTGTGGCCGTGGCTCTGATGGAAATGCGATATGTTAGGCCTATGTATTTCCAGTTTTGTGGATGACTGCACATAACGGAGGGCATAGACCCGAATCAAAGACGACACGTATGTTTCGTCCAGTTCGCCAGGTGGCAGCACCGGGGGCGAAATCTGCCGACTCCGACTGCATCTTGTTTTGGCTTCGAAGGAAGCGTGACCTATGGACACTTGTGCAGTGTTGGTGGTGTGTTAGAGCTATTTCTAGACGAAACACATGTAGACCTTGTCCTTATCGATGTACAAACGGCTCCTATATATACAGCTATGGATGACAAGTGCAGTGTATAGTCAACGTGAGGCAGAAGTTGTTGTTGATCGTTGTGAAGAGGACATTTCTGAATATTTTACAGAACGAGTGCTGCGGGTTAGAAAATGCGAACGACTGGGACGCCAACACGAACTTTACGTGTTACAATCCCGGGTCACAGTTGAGCTGTGGCGTCCCCGACTCATGCTGCAAACAGATGCACGACGTACGTATGCTCGTCAGTCCTGTTACATTTGACTTATCGACTTAAGTAGCGTTCTCACTGACGCGTTCGCACTCGGGGGACGGTCTAGAAAATTTAGCATTGGTAGATGTTCAAACATCTAGCCAATGCTAGACTTTCTAGACCTACCCTGCGTTTGCGCACATTAGACCGCGTCTGCATTCGAACGCGTGCAAAAGCGATCGACCGCGTACGTCAGCGAGAACGCTACTTAAACTCGAAAACTTGCAATTATAACAGAATACCGGGTGGGCTAAAAAAGTGATACCTCTCGTACAATGTAATACATTTACGAGAGGTATCACTTTTTGGCCCACCCTGTATACATAAGGTGAAGTGACGTCATAGTAATCTGTGGTCACGATACAATCTCCATGTTGTAGGGCATGATGTCTTAGGCTACTTTGAAGATTTGTCACGTTATTTTTATTTAAATGAAAAATGACAAAGTTGTGTCATTTCTCCGTACTTGTTCAACATCTTAGCGGAGATGATGATGAGGGAGACCCTCGATGGATTTCAAGGTGGACTACAAACTTTTGCTACGCCGATGACATCATCCTGTATTGCCACTTCGGAGGCAGAACTACAGGAGCTGGTGGATCTCCTAGACCGAGTCAGCCGCAATCGCAAGTACAGCCTACTATACTAATCAACGTTGACAAGACCAAGGTAATGGCGAACAACGGCATAGCGTGCCGTATACTCATTCAGAATGAGCAACTGGAGCAGGTGGATACGTTCCCGTACCTGATTACAGAAGATGCTAAGTGTACGACGGAATTCCGTTCCACGTGAAATAGGAGGCAGGTGATCAGGGCATCACTGCAGAAAATAATTATGGAAAAGTCACAGCATACCGATTTCAACGAAGACACGACTAATGAAAGCGTTAGTGGCCTGTAGCAGTGTACGGCTGTGAAAGCTGGACACTGAGAAAGAATGAAGAAGCACGTCTTGACACCTTTGAGATGAAAGGGCTAAGAAAGATTATGTGGGTTTCGTGGACAGCAAAGAAAATAAATCAGTGGGTTTTTTAACAAAGCTGGAGTAAAAAGCAAAGACGCTAGCATACCATGGTCACACCATGAGGAAACAAGGGAGTTGCCTGGAGAAAGAAATTATGTAAAGAACAATGCCAGGTGCACGCAGGCGAGGAAGACCACGCACTGCCTGGATCGACAACATCAAATTCAATACGTGGACAGGACTCCCCGTGAAAGAGTCAATCAAAAAGACAGAGGACGGAGATAAATAGAGAATCTACGTCCATGGTATGGCCAACCATGGTGTGGCTAACCCTCGGATATAGAGGACGGCTAAAGAACAGAACAGAACACGGTGCACTGAGTGCGATTCAGACCTGTGTCTAAACTTTTGCGCCAATCTTCAAATTATTGGTTCATAAAACTTGAAAAAGCTTTGATAGTAACTTGGTAGCCTGTTGTCAGCATTTATAAAAAAATACTCACGAATACTACTATAATGTATCATTTGTAGTAATTACACAGTCATTTTCGAATTGTTTTTGTTTTTTATGGCTAGGACTGCGGCCTAGGTGTGCGCGGGAACGCAACGGTAATATTGTTGTTACTGTATTATTTTTATATTAGTATATTTTTATTTAGTGCCATTCTTTCGTGCGACAAAAACGTATACAGTGAGTGACAAACAGTGAATATTGTGTGTGATTCAGTTCGACTTCAATTTGCTTAAGCGTGTCTCCGCTGTGCTTCTGTTTAAAAATCATGCAAGTAAACTGTGCAAATGCGTTTGATTCAAAATAATCTTGGTTGATTTACTTGTTATTACCTCGCGACCCATATTCACAAATTCAATTCACAAAGTACAATATGTTCAACATTCCATACCGTGTTAGTCATCAGCTACGAGCTCCGTTGGCTTTCAATTCGAAAAAGAATTGACTTCAAGATCGCTATTCTGACTTACAAAATCTGGCTACATATCAGCCTACAGTGCTGCCTACTTACCTTTTATAACACTACATCCATACCGGCCTGCTCGCACTCTGGGTTCTACCCATTGAGATACGACTATCTCAAATTCTCAATGGTTCTACCGACCAGCAGTCTTCAAATTCTGTGCATTGATACCAAGTTTGGTTGACGTTTCCTTCACCAAGATATGGAATGAAATATTTGCCACCAGCAAAGCTTCTGCTGCAGTAGGCTAGTTACCTTCAAACGTCGTATTACCATGTCACTTCCTTAGTCAGTTACTGTAAAACACTTAATGTTAGCGTGCCTTTTATTTCGTGAGATAAACAAAACCGCGAAATTAAAGGGCGTGAAGATTGATACTATAGGCCTTTAACTGGCATTAGTCGTGTGTTGGAACAGTGTGGTTTGAATTCGCCAAAATAAAAGGCGCCAAAATAATTTTGCATGTGAAGTAGACTCGACGGGTGGTCTGAGGAGCCATGAAGGCTTATTAGATGGGAGTCGAGACCCTCCCACGGAAATTGGCAACGACGTTTGAAACAGCTGAATGGATCGAACAGATTATAAGATGATAAACAGTGATGGATGGGTGATTTGTTGGCAGCTGAGGCAGCAGCGTCCTATATACAAAAGTGGCTGCAGTTATCCTCTGCTGATGTGGATTGAAGGCACTCTCGACATTGTTGGAGCCATCTCTCTCGGCTTTGCCATTCTACATGTGAGTTCCAAGTACTTGTGTACAGTTATACTGGGATTTTTCCAGTCAGTAAACTGTGCGTATGAACATTATGAACTGTTCTCAGTGCCATGGTTTAATAATAATAGAAATAATAACAATAGTAATAAAATCTATACACACTGGAAGCCACTAATTAAGAATATATATCATTTGTGTTCTGAATATTACTAGTTTACTACTTGGATAAGCATGCAAGATGTTCATTCCCGTGGATCGGTGGTAAAATTTCAAACTTTGACTCTAAAATGTGATCGGCAGCAGGAACTTAGATACAAAGTTACTATCAACTTGTGTGCAAAATGGTGAATCAACTGGTGGAACTGCAGTCAATAGAAGGAAACACATGTGACCGTGTGGTAATACACGTGTTTCGAAAAACAGATTAGTGTTACGATTAAATCACAACAGCATGCTACGTCATAAAATGCAGCCAAAAACACTTAAAATACTAAAAACAGATGTGAGAAAATTGCCAAATTAGCAGCAAAATGTAAAATTTTTGCTGTAAGATTTATTTCTGCAAAAATACCAGCAACCTGCTTCTGAGAGTCTAGTTGATTGAACGTCACACCAGAAACCGTCAACATAACAGTTAAGTATCATTTTAAAAATTACACAATCTCACAGGTGCGGCGGAGCGTTTTTGAAAGTGATACGCCAAATTAGTTTTATTGGGGGAAGTCCGCAGTGGTGTCCAGGGGGCAGGGGCGAATGAGACTCTGGGGGCGGAGCCCTCCCTCAAGAAGCTGAAGCGTTTTTATAACTGATACATTACATTTAGAAGTTAATTGTAAAGAAATATGGAAAATGAAATAATAATATAAGCAGTTTGCTGTGTCATTTACACACGTGGTTTCTTGTACGCAACAGAACACAGTGTGTTTTCAACATGTCACTGTATGCAGTCGGTGTTATTCTAGCGTTTACACTTTCGTTATATTATGCAAGGCTCAATACTTCAACTTTAATTTATTGATACTGTAATCAGTTACAACGCCCAGTTCAATGGACTGGCGTACCAAGGCTGTTTTTAAGGATCAATTTAGAACTGCACAGGGTTTAATTGGATCCCATGGCGAGCGTGGAGCAGCAGGCGCCCAGGGGCAGAGCTCCCTGTGGG
>Ga0209780_1004892_pt1 | contig 10459 bp, 11 predicted proteins | sample WorMetexBAHAMAS2_FD_187384 | JGI IMG/M metagenome (GOLD analysis project Ga0209780, IMG submission 187384) | Marine gutless worms symbiont microbial communities from Max Planck institute for Marine Microbiology, Germany - Inanidrilus exumae... | ecosystem: Host-associated > Annelida > Digestive... | reverse complement strand
CGCGCTATCGCGCTCGCCATGTGCCCGCACCAAACTGAAATCCTAGATCCGCCTCCCCCATTGCAAATTCCTGGATCCGCCGCTGGATACTTAGAGCCCTCTGCTCTTTGCAAACGATGCATTGGGTGTCGTTGTAATAACAACATGCATTGTGGACACAGGTGATAGGCCTACAGGACAAAACCGCCTGTCACTTAATGTAATGTTCCTGTTGGTTGTCAGTGGCGTCTGCGAATAATGCCAAGACAAGCGTGGCAGCACTGAGAATGTTGATGTCAAAGAAAAGTGCACCTGAAATGCCTAGAAGAAGATATCAGTGTCCTTGACAGTACAATGATGCGGTTAAAAGCACAACAAAAGCAACAAATGGCGTGTACCAGCAAGCTGCTCAAGAAAAAATCGGTAAGTGTACAGTGATCATTGTATTGAAATGCATACACTGTTATAGCAAAAATTTTAAAATTCTTGCCCAACTATTATTATCATTATTATGTTTTACTGAACTCGGGTCAGTGCGACAGCAGCAGACCTATTTGTCTATCTTCTTTGTTACTTATCCTCAACAGTGAATGCTATAACTGTACTTATTGCCTGCAACGTTTGAAATGGCGTTTGATGGCAGCAGAGATGATTTGCTTAAGAGGATGAATGTAGCAAGTGGACTTCTCCCAAAACACGTGGACAAAAAAGTTATCAACAAAACATACGACCAAAAGCGTATTCTGCTGTTTACATATGCAAATGTCTGATTACTGTTTAAACTGCAGTCGATTAATCGATTAAGAATTTTTAATGATTATCAGCCATAAAACTGCGGAGGGAGTGAGTGAGTAGATTCTTAACGGCACCATGAGCACAAAGTATGCTATTTGGTGCCAGTACAAGTTAAAACCAATACAATAAATTAATTAAAAACATAAGAAAGTAACAACAAATATAAGGTAACTGTTTTGTTCGCTGTCAAAATGTAACGTGTATGGAACATTTTACCAGGTATAGGCAATACACAAGTGAGGAAGAACACATTGCCACTGACGATTGAATCGCTGTGCCAAAAATTACAGAGTTTCACTGTGGTTTGAAGACGCTTTGCTAAAAAGTATTTGTTTTTTTGTGGATATGTGTACAGCTTTACTGGTATGGCTGTAGTGTAGTCTATGTCAGACGTGTTAAACTCCGATTCCACATCGTCAATTTTCAGTACTCCAAGTACAAGAACTTTTAACATGCTGATAATATACTATTTTCTAACCACACTTTATCACGTTCCTGCACTCCCTCCGAAATTTAAAAGTTGAAATTTGTAGCAAATCTGCAAGAAAATTTACTTTTGTAGGGCACTGATGGTGGTGAGGATGACCACAGTGATCCAGAACAACAGCAGGATCACAGCGCAGTCAGCACTGTCGTTCAGTGAAGAACTGCCATGTTACAAACTGCTGAACAAGAGTTATACATCTGCCTAGACATTTGCAAGAACAGTATGGCTGGACTAATGACAGAGCACGGTCTGCCGTGAAGTGCTTTGGCTTACGCCAGACGTATTCTAAACCTACCAGCTCCTAGGCAAAATTTAAAAACTATCATAAGGTAAGACCTTGTCTCGTTAAAAACTGTCCTGCAGTTAGTAAACTTTTGTTGTCACATTTGCAAAGTCATAAGATCCCAAAACATTCAAAAACGTATAAGGAACTGTACAACAGGGGCGTGGCAAGAGTAGTGATGATGCTGTTGACTGTGATGCTGAAGTGTGTGACGCTATAGCGCCCACTACTGATGTCAGTGAGGATGTTGATGCCAGTGAGGCTGTTGATGTCAGTGAGGATGTTGATGTCAGTGAGGCTGTTGATGCCAGTGAGGCTGTTGATGTCAGTGAGGATGTTGATGTCAGTGAGGATGTTGATGTCAGTGAGGATGTTGATGTCAGTGAGGCTGTTGATGTCAGTGAGGCTGTTGATGTCAGTGAGGCTGTTGATGCCAGTGAGGCTGTTGATGTCAGTGAGGATGTTGATGTCAGTGAGGATGTTGATGCCAGTGAGGATGTTGATGCCAGTGAGGATGTTGATGTCAGTGAGGATGTTGATGCCAGTGAGGCTGTTGATGCCAGTGAGGATGTCTCTTCCTTGGGTGACAGTGAGGCTATCACTCCGACTGTTAATGCCAGTGATGCTAGTGCAGCTGTAGGTGACATCTATGAACAGTCTGAATCAAACGATGACTCCGTTCTTGAGTCACAGCTGAATAAGATTCAGGACTGGTTGACATCTGCTGATGGTGGCTTGAAGCACAGCAAGTCTGCAAAGCAACATGTAGCACAAGTTCAAGTTGTGCTGAAATCAACTGAGCAGAATACACTTGCAGCATTGTGAGATAAGCGTGTACTGGACAAGTTTCTGACATACATAAATCACAGAAAATTTCTACCTGCCACAAAGAAGTCCTATCTGAACAGTCTGATGCATCTGTACAAGTTTGTTACTTGCGAAGGTCTGTACAGTGATGGCGAAGCAAAAGTTATCAGTCACATGAAAGAGCGTGTCACTAGGTGGTTAGCAGCAATACGCAAAGACCATTCCAAGCACCAACTGTAGAAAACGGACAAAGACATAAATAAGTTGATCTCTCCAAAAGACTTCAATCAGTTCAAAACCAGTGACATTGCTATTGCTGCAGTAAAACTGATAGGATCATTTGCTGCCGGTAGCGACAGTTTGAAGCAGACAGACTATGTCACTGTTCGTGACTTTCTGTTAACCAATGTCAGTGTTGCCAATGCCAACAGCCATAACAAAAAATGGCCCGCCATAGTGAGGGTCCGCCAAAGCGAATGTCCTCCATAGAAAATTAAGGGCATGGCAGTTATGCAGCGAAAAACGACTTGCTGTGTTGCTGTTTGTTACCTACGTCGCCATAATACAGTACAACCATACAGTACCACATTGACAATTATCAGGAGTACCGTGACGGCAGCGATCTGTTGGCTAAGGGGGAGTGGGCGCTGTCATGTGAGTTGTGCAATGTTAGGCCTATAGCTGACTTTCAGGAGATGGAAATGTAGTCAACAGTTTACGATTACATATTTGTACAGCACTTACTCAAATGAACCCAGCAATAAAAAAAGCAAAGTGTAGGCATTATGACGACATTTTTACATCACATGTTCTTTACTTTGAGGTTTCGCGAGACAGTTCAGTTGGTTAATCAAATAATAGTTGTTTTTTTCTAAAAGCAATAAAGTATTTGTGAAATTGCTTAGCTTTTGCTCGAGACATGAAACGTGCGTGTCTCGTACCAGCAAACAGTCGAGGTGAAACGGTTTTGATTTCAAACGGCTTTCGCTATCGCCGTCAGATCAAATCTCAGCAGCATTTTCAGTAGGTTTGTACTGAGAGGACATGCAAAGCGTACCTGATTACTAACTGTTTTGATTACGAGCAAGAGAACATAGTCGGTATGTATGTACGCTGCCCATTCTTATACTGTACTGCTAATGAAGTCGCTAGTTTCAGCCGCAGCAAAAATAATAAATGGTAACTCCTAAATTTCCGGAACTCACCTAACCCAAGGCCATGACCATTTTTCCTTTGCATGTGTTTAGACCCTTACAGGTTCAAACTTTTGATTTATGGCATTGGATAGATACACGTTCCACAGACCGTATTTGTCAGTTATTTCAGTAAAATATGACTGCCCGATATACCGGTATTTGCAAAAAAGATGGAAATTTCAGTAATGAAAAAACCTTTTCACCAACATTGTTGTACGCTGGGTATTTACGTTGTACTTTCCAGAGTTGACGAACACCATGACAGCCAGATCACTTTGCTGTCCGCAGCGGGCTGTTGTTGAAGGACATACAGAATCGCATCCATGACAATCCAACTGTTTCCGTCCGGCGCGTGTACAACTCAGCAGTGGCAAAGCAGTTCGACAATTCTTATTCTAATGCACCTGTCGGTGCTTCTCATGAACAAGCATTCGCCGGTTAAGGGTTTGCCAAAGGCGGCTGATATAAGATTCAAAACAAATATAATCATGTTAGAGCACATGGTTGATTTGAGTGAGTGAGTAGATTCTTAACGGCGCCATCAGCACAAAGTAGGCTGTTCGGTTCCAGTACAAGTAAAAACCAATACGATAAATAAATTAAAAACAAAAGGTAACAACAAATATAAGGTGAAGCAAATATTTAATAGGAAGAATTATTAGAAAAAAAACATTGGGTTGATTACAAGGCTATGTAGATGGCTCGGTAAAAGCCGCTCTCCTTGGTACAATCAAGGATGCAGCATGCATCGACATTGGAGAACAGCTCTTTCAACGTAGTACTGCTAAAATATTTATGGCGCATGACACCGGAACTTGGGCATTCTACAAGCATATGCTTAACCATCAAATGACACTTGCAGTGATCACAGATGGGCAAGTGGTGTAATTTGCTCTCGGCAGAAGATACGAGTGAGTCATTCGACTGTGACCGATTCTTAGACGAGTGAAGACATAATGATGTATGCGGTTTGTTTTTGCCAAGTACTGGTTTGATTGAAAACAGTTTATTTGTAAGGGTGCTATCCCATGAATCTTGCCATTCTTTCATGCACAGCTTGGATATATGCGGAAAGAAGCTCTCTGGGGGAATCTTGCTTTGAGTGATGACAGAACAAATACCTTCTTTGGCTGCCTTATCTGCCATTTCGTTTCCTTTTATCCTGACATGGCTCGGAATCCAGCACAGGCTGACATGTTTGCCTATATCAGCCAGCTGGGTGTAAAGCTTAAGGATGGTGAAGACTGTAATATTGATAATATCGAAGCTTTGGATTGCTTGTAGAGAGGAAAGAGAATCAGAATATATCACAAAAGATTTCTCTTTCAATCAACGAATAAGTTCGAGAGCCATTCTAATTGCAGAGTTCTGCGGTGTATACGCTAGATTTGTCTGGCAGACGCATGCTCTTAATCTGATTTCCACAAATCACAGCGCAGGCTACGGCTTCACCAGTTTTAGAACCGTCAGTGTATATTTCAACATGCTTGCCAAAACCATTCTTGGTTTCTGCAAAATGATTCTGTAGAACTTCTGCACTGACACTGTTTTTGTCGAATGCATACATGTCATAATTAAAACAAGGGCGACGTAACATCCATGGAGGAACAGATGGAACAGTGCGTAGCGTGCTGTTTTATGGCTAAAACCAATACTACTCAAGTTCTCAGCAATTCGTATTCCAAGCGGAGCAATCTGTGTCAGGAGTGGCAGTCTGTCCAGTAGGAACATTAGACAGGAACGTGTGGAGAAAACTGCCTCTCATCAGGACCTTCCGCTGCCACTGCCTCAACGTACTTTTATTGAGTGCAATGTCTGTGGAAGAAAATGTGTGTCGAAGACAGGTATGCATATTCATGTGGCACGCATGCACCATGATAAAACTGTTGGTGATGGGGAATCTGTGGAAACTGAGAAGGCTAGCGTGAGTGAGGCGAGAGAGTATGGAGCTGATGTGGAGATTAACGTGGAGGTCATGGAGTGTGGTGACAGTGACGTGGTAGAGCGTGGAGCTAACGTGAAGAGTGACGTGGAGTTTGTGGAGTGTGAGAAAGTTGGTGTGAGTGATGTGAGAGACTGCAGAGGTGGTGTGGAGAGTGAGACAGTCTGTGTGGAGAGCGAAGAAATGGCGGAGGATTGTGACATAGAGTCTGTGTCTGGTGACAATAAAGGATGTGGTGCGTATGTGGCATACGAATGTGCAGCTGATATTGAATGTGAGACTAATCTAACAGCAGTTAAATCTGGATGGCGCAAGGTTGAAACAAAAGCATATTGTAGTACATGCTCGAAAAACATCTATTCATGCACTGAATATACACACAACAAAGCTGCAGAAGCAAACTATCCCTGCTGAAGTGAACAAAGTACCGCTTAATAAGTGCAAAGTTATTTCAAAGTCGCACAACGCCAAAACAACGTCAATTTAAATGTTAGTTATGCGATAAGCAATTTTCTTCTGAGAAGGCATTAGGTCTTCATATTAGGTGCACACATAAATATTTAGAATCTGATGATGATATGGAACATCAGCAGGATGTTGATGTAGAACCTAACTCTGAAGAGTCTACAAACAGTTCACACAAGAATAGAGTACAAACATTTCCTTGTAATGTATGTATAAATGTCTTCGGCACAATTCATGGTTTAACAATGCACGATATGCGTAAACATAAACTGAGCAGAAAAATTCTACAGATAATCATGTTCAAGATTTTCCACGTAACAAAGTAACTAGACACCAGAAGAAGAGTTAACAAGTGCAATCATTGACAAACAACGTTGTTGCAGTATATATTCAGGAGAATTTAACACTCACATTGCTATGCGTATTCACGTGTCAAAAATTCACAAAAAAGACTCAACTGCATAAAATATCTCAACTGTTACACGTAGGCAATCCACATTCGAAGTCAAAGTAACTGCAGATGGTTCCACACTCAACAATAATCAGTGCCGTGTAAAAGATCAAGGCACGTCAAAGAATATAGGATATAAGAGGATGGCACAAGACAGCAATTGAGCGGGTGACGTCTCGGGAGCAGCAAGTGCTCTATATTTATGGTAAGGCTGGAACTGGTAAGACGGAAGTAGCGTTGCACGTATGTGAACACTTCAACGGCAGACTTCAAGCTGGAGCAGGCACTAGTAAGGCAGCATCGAAATTCAATGGTCCGACTGTGCACGCGATGTTTGGATGGTCACACAATCAGCATTCTCAGGCAGTGGTCAGGTCAAGTGAGTCGACAAAGCTTGCTCGACTTCGAGTGTTCTACGAAGAGACAGAAGTGTTTGTGATTGACGAAGTGAATGCGATGTCTGCTCTGTTTCAAACTGGCTGGACCTCTGGGACACCTGTAAACAAGACCCTCCTCAGCGACTGTTTATTTCAAAAGCATGCTACCACACTAGTGGGAATAATGCTTTGGTGGTGGCAAGTCTGGCTGCACTGCCACCAAGTCAGTACCATTTTGCCCCGGATGTCCTGTGTATGGCTGAAGGTTGTGTAGTCCGTTTGATTACAAACCTGAATGTGTCAGCAGGTTTAGCCAACAGCGCCTCCGGGACTTTTGTTAAGGTAATATACAACAACGCCGACGTAACAGCACTACTTGGTGGTCAGCACATTGTATCGTGGTTAACTTTACACACTTTCGTGGCTTTCTGGTTATCGGTGAAAGGAAATTTCCATTCCAGAATCGTCATTGGGTTCCTCTGTATCGCCAGCAGTTTCTACCACAAACAGTCTCTAGTTGGATCAGGAAGAAACAGTCGCAGAGTCTCTGCTACCGGGAACAGTTTCCACTGGATTTATGCCGTCACATTACAGCGCACCGGGGGCAAGGGCAAACCTGGAAAAATCAATTGGTTTCTGCAGATCTCGGTCTGGAATGTCCTAGCAATCACATTCCTTCCAACATAGCATCTGTAGTGTATGTTGCGTGTACAATCACTAATGAACTACAAAATCTGTTTATCAGCCCCATCTTTCCAAGCATTTGGGAGAGGACTGCAAAGTCCAATGTGGACAAAGCCAGGCGAGAGAGTGAACTGCGGTTGAAAACGGATGCCGAGGGATTTGCACAGGAACACGGCTGGCATAAAGAATTCCTGGATGAGCAGTCGTGTGTACCAGATTACTCTCAGAATGAAGACGAGTGGAAAGAGACTGTTAATGCAACGGGTCCACCACTTTACTGTGAGGAATCAGAGGTCATGGACTCAGTCGACGTTGACACACGTGGCTCGTATGCAGGCGAAAGACAAGTTCCTGGATGGCTGAGACTGTGTGAACGTGAGAGGCATATTGGCATTGACCAGGGCGTGACGAGTTTTGCCGAGCTTATTTTCACAGCATACTGCAGAGTTAATCTTTTCCGTCGAAGGTACAAAGGCGGTTCGTTTGCTTCCACACATAAACTGAATGCCGGGGAAGTTCGGAACGATCCAAGGCATAATCTTAGTGCATGATTCTGAATTGGTTCCAGAATTCTCAGATAAGTATTTCTTTAGTTGAAGCAACGTTTAACTAAAATAGTTATAACTAAATAGTTAAACTAAAAAAAATTGTTGACCAAAATTTTGATAAATGTCAATGTGAAAAATCAACACAACCCAAGACACTGCAGATGGTCAGCTCAGCGCTAGTATGTAGGCGATTCAAAGGAGAGCACAGTGGAACAAAAATAGCACATTTGCTGGCAGGTATATTTGAGGAGTTTCAAATAGAAGCGACACTACAGAAGGTGGTGACTGACAACGCATCAAATTTCGCCAAGTCATTCACCTTAATCCAAAACGCAGACGATGAACATTCACAGAAGGAAGCGTTGGCAGTGGTGAATGTGAAAGTACTACTTAAGAATGCACGCGACGATGATTCGGATGATTTCCGAATTTACCTCGCACAAAAGGTGTGGTAATCACTAGCTTAAAATGGTTGTGAGTGCAGATGCACAAGGCCTGTGAGGACAAAGTATTCCTGATCAAGTGAATCGGAGTATTCAGATCCGAGTTGGACCTTGAATTTTCGGTCTCTCAGAAAGTTCTCTATGAAAACCGGCAATCGCCCTCGAAGGCCAGCATCATAAATCGAAAAATATAGCCACAGTGTGCTGTCTCGAAGCGTCAGGGGAGGCTCTAACCTTACGTAGAGCCTTCTTCCGGTCAAGAACAGCAGATCTGCAATTGTCATTGAACCATGGGGTGTTATGCCTTTTAGGTTTACACTTTTTTGGGTATAGTGGTAGAAGCTATGTCATGCAGAATGGAAGAGATGAACAGATTGGAGCCAACCTCTTCAAGTTCCTCAGAGCACATATCAGCAAAGCCAGTCCAATCTGCTTTGTGTAATTTCCAAGTAGAATGAGTTTGTAGGTTCAAGATTAGGACAGTTGATAAAAACGGGAAAATGATCACTGCCACACAAGTCATCTGACACAGACCAAGTAAGATCGGTATACAGAGAGGGATCACAGAGACTAAGATCGATAGTTGACAAGGAACCGGTACCAGGGTGCAAATATGTGTTAGATCCATCATTCAGTGTTGAAATATTTTGTTTTACAATAAGATCTTCAATGATCTTACCGTGTCTATCGACTCTTTCAGATCCCTATACACAACTGTGGGCATTAAAATCTCAAGAAAAATGGTGAAGGTAGTTGAGTAAAAAGGTCTTCTAAATCTGAGAGGTCAAGGTTCTATGATGGTAAATGGAACATATAGTGACTGTTTTGTAGCATAATACTCTCATGGCAACAGCCTGCAGGTTAGTGTTGAGAGGATTTATAAGCAATAGAAATGTTGACGAGAATAGCTACTCCGTCGTAAAAAAATACCGATATAGCATCAGAATATTCTTCAGCTGGTTCCATATCCAGCACTGTATTTGTTGTACATCCGGATAGGATCAGTTGTTGGTCGATGAAGTTTAACCTTTCTAGTTTTCTCTGTATTGCCTGCAACGTTTGAAATGGCGTTTGATGGCAGCAGAGATGATTTGCTTAAGAGGATGGATTGGATGTACCAATTGGACTTCTCCTAAAACTCCTGGACAAAAAAGTTATCAATGAACGACAATCAAAAGCGTATTCTGCTGTTTACATATGCAAATGTCTGATTACTGTTTAAACTGCAGTCGATTATTCTATTAAAAATTTCTAACGAGTATCAGCCATAAGCCAATTGCAAACTGCCAAAAAACTGCAGAACGAGTAAAACAACGCGGCCAACCTACTCCCAGCAAAGACTTAATTTGGCATGTTCACACAGAAATCAGCAACACTTTTTTGAGAGGAGTAACAACTAATGTTGGCATGTTCCATATATTATGGTCCTGCATTTTCCTCTGCCAATCTTGAAAATTTGTGAAAATTACAATTCTCGGCATTTTTCAGTGATTTGCCGTAGCAGAGACGAGAGTATGAAAAGTATGCCATTTGTTCTTGACAATTTGACCCTGATTGGTGAAAGGGCTGAAAACAGTAGCCCCTAAATTTCAAAATTTCGGCAAAATCACGGTTTTTCAGCGTTATTATCGCACAAGTCAACGTTTTGCATGGAAGAGAGCATCACGTGACATGCTAAATTTCTGCTGAATGGTGAGTTAAGAAGTTGAGATGTGTACAAACGGGATTTTGCAATGTGCCGTGAAAATATTCAGTCAAACTCTTAAACCCTTTGTGTGATGCAAAACGTTTTCCTTCGTTACTTATCCTCAACAGTGAATGCTATAACTGTACTTATTGCCTGCAACGTTTGAAATGGCGTTTGATGGCAGCAGAGATGATTTGCTTAAGAGGATGGATGTAGCAAGTGGACTTCTCCCAAAACACGTGGACAAAAAAGTTATCAACAAAACATACGACCAAAAGCGTATTCTGCTGTTTACATATGCAAATGTCTGATTAC
>Ga0209780_1004891_pt1 | contig 10459 bp, 9 predicted proteins | sample WorMetexBAHAMAS2_FD_187384 | JGI IMG/M metagenome (GOLD analysis project Ga0209780, IMG submission 187384) | Marine gutless worms symbiont microbial communities from Max Planck institute for Marine Microbiology, Germany - Inanidrilus exumae... | ecosystem: Host-associated > Annelida > Digestive... | reverse complement strand
CGCGGGGTTGCTGAGGTTGGCCGTAAGCCCCGCCTCACTTCGTGGATGGCGTCGTCGCAGACTGACGCCATCTCCATACATTTCCCATTACATTTACCCCACAGTCGTCCACCGGTTGTCTTTGACCGGCTCTCACTAGCAGATGATAAGAATGACAGCATTCCCGGACAGTATATGTGACATGAAGATGCTTGTGCTCGTTAACTCTGCTTGCCCACAACTGCCGAAAACTGACAATGTTGCTGACGAAGCAGACCCGACTGCCACCCGACCAAACTGCAGGAGGGAGAGTGTACTTTGTCAGCAGCTGTGCAGTTTCTGCAGCAGGGTGCCACCACCGATCAGTGCATTGATTTCAATAAGTACCCGTGGGCGCCCATTAACAACAGTTCGGCCATCAACATACTGGATTGGTGGCGTGACAATGAATCAATGTATCTGGCTACAGCTGCTGTAGCCCGCCGCTTGCTTAGCATACCATCGTCTTCAGTACAGTTGAAGAGGCTGTTTTCAGCTATTGGGCGACAGAGAAAACGAAAACGAGATTGAGTCCCAGGATTGGCCGATCAAGTCACAGGAATGAGATTTCCTGGGAATTAACATCCCTAGTACATATGCATGGATGGCATGTGTGAAATTTACATTGTTCGTTAAATTTACATTGTTCGTTGTATAATTGCTGTAATGCTGAGCAGCGCTGACAGTGGAGATGGAATCACGTGATCAGTTGCAGTCGGCTTGGAACAGCAATAGTAGCATAGCATAGGCCATTAGTGCTGAAGGAAGAGACCACAGCAAAGCCCAGTTAGCTAGTGCCATTGTATGGTGAAAGGGAAGGAGAGCATATGAACCAGATAATTGGAGCGGACAGTATAGTGTTTAAGGTGGTGCAACGGGTAGAGCATTGGACTTGCGATCAACAGGACATGGGTTCAAATACTACTTGGGGCAAAGTTGCGTAACAACCTTGGGCAAGTTGTTCACACCTATGTGCCTCTGTCGCCAAGCAGTATAACTTGGTACCGGCCAAGGGGCGGCGATGGTCTGCAGCTGGGAAGATAACTGCCGGCCTTGCGGAAAGTAATGGCAGCCTACCGCCGGGTGGATGATTTATAATCACACGCGGGCTGACTGCTTGTACACCGGGATCTGCTCTGGACCCAATGCTTGATAGCACTCATTAATGAGTATGGGAAGCCTTTACCCTTTTGCCTTTAGTATATTGTTTAGACATTATGAACTGAATTCTGAGTACACATTGTTATAGTTGTTAACAGTGTACTAATCAGAGTGACACTGTGACAGAAATGCAGTGTCAATAAGTGATGTGTTTTGTGTTGTAGGAGCGTCTGAGCTGGCGAGAAGCAATTGAAATGTGTGCGGCTTGTTATCTAGCTAGTTACTCAGTTCTGCCACCACAGACCAGGTCAGCTTGGTTTGCACAGGCGACACATGATGACAGGAATATATACATGGAATGGATCAAGTTGGCAAATTTCCGTGCTAGTCAGACTGGTATGTGCTGCTAATGCTATGTAAATGCAAAAAAATGTTAGTTTTGTACAAAGTATTTGATTGCAGTTTGATGGTAATTCGTTTGTACTGGGATGCGATAGATGTCTGTGTATTTTGTGTAAATTGTTATAGGATGATTAGAAATTTTAAACATTTTTTACATTTTTCTTTTTAGTTATTATATGTGATGAGAACTGTTATTGACCAGTTATGTAAGGCTGCAGTATGATGTATATACCTAATTCAGCCTTATGTGATACGTTACGTATTATCATAACATGTGGTTACTGTGGTCATGTACAGGTCATATGTTGGATGTACTATCTCAAAAAGGAAGTGGCCGTAGTTGGTTGGAAAAAATACATCGCGACTTCTGCAGAGTCGAGGTAAAGCACAAGAGTTGCATTGTCACAAAAATGATGGCAAATTTATTTTGCCGTAATTGTAATGCTTGTCAGGTTAGCGGAAGGTTATCATTTGTTTAATATTGTACGTTATTGTCAGAAACTGCAGGACTGAATGCTACTTCATTTGTTATTGTTTGTTTTATTCTCATATTCGTAATCATTGGGGGAATTTGTCAGCGATAGATTTTTTATGTTATTATTATCTATGCCGATGGCAGTCACATGGTTAGCTTTTTCAACAGTGTCTGTCTGTCTATCTTCTGTTTATCCACACAATATTTTAAAAACTGATGCAGCTAGGATCGCCAAACTCAACATACGACTGTTTTATGATAGTTCCTGGAGACCCATTTATTTTGGGGTCAGAGGTCAAGGTCATGAGTCACAAAAACATTGCCGGTGTGGGTCTTTGCACTCTTGTGAGTGAGTTTTGTAAATATTTTGTTGGTCTCATTTTAGTTAATCATTATCATTTACCGGCTTTCAGCAAGGTTGCCTGTAGGGCAAATTGCCAGTATTGCATTCACTTAAAGGCCAATTTTTAGGTTTTTGCCATTCACAGGTAATGTATTGCACCAATCACACTGGCCTTTGGCATTGAAGAGCTAGCTGTAGGTAGTGGTTGTAGTAGTAATAGATATGGCTATGTGTTATTTTGATTTTGAATCTGATTTCTTCGCATAGATTCTGTTCCTGTATCAGTTCAATGTTAGCATATTAGTTTTGGTTAATCTTGCTTTTGGGCTGTGCAAAGTGGAATTCCTGTGGAATTCAACCTGGCACATTGCTGTAATGTATAGTGCAGTTTATGCGGTATGCCAATGTCTGTTACGTTGTGTAGGGTCGTGACCGGCTGTTTGAGTTGTTGTTTACACAACTTCAACAAAAGGATCGTCAAGCATGTTCATTTCTTGTGATAAGTTCTCTCTTCACAACTTTCTCACCGCAGTTTCCTGATGAAACGCAGCTCAAGGACTACGACCAGTGTTAGTCGTGTGCTTCGATGGTTGACAAATGTTTTGCTTTTTTGTTAATAACAAATAGACTTATTTTAAATGGCATTCCGTCAGTTGGTGAAAGTGTATCATTATCATGGTGCCAAGCATCAGTTTCTCCCGTTTTATTCTTATTGAAATAAAATGTTCAGTTGCTGATTTGCAAAATAAAGGAGCAGATGAAGCACACCTGTAGGTTTGTTAATTTTCATTTATCTGCAGCATTTTGACATTGTTGATCGAGCAACAGGAATAACATCTTGCCAGTATAAACCAGCTGTAATTATCTCTGAAGGTTGTCTTTTGGGCCAAGGACCTGGCTCACTTTGGACTGGCTGTGGAAAAGAATGTCATCATCTTTATAATGTAAACTTGTAAGACGCCTCTTACAGGGGCTCAGCGGCACCTTAAAGACATAAGATAGTTAAACCTAAGACACCTAAAACACATTAACACGCATACACAGTGTGCCTAGACATTATACGTTGTAACTGAGATGTTAAAAGTGAGTCTTCAGTTTGCTGCCGAAGGTCACACGTGAGCCGCCTTGCTGTAACCGAGTTGGCAAATGTCAGTTAAACAACAGCTAACGAAGTAGTTATTAGTCAATTTTGACAATGTCTGTCATAGTTCAAAATGCACTGCTTAGAAGTCATTGGCTGTAATCTACATTTTTACCCACACGATGCTGTGGTAGTGCAGTATTGGCCTTGTGTCTGTCAATCTGTCACAAGTCGGGAGTTCTATCAAAACAGCTGGATGGAACAAGCTGGTTTTTGGCTTAGAGGCTAACCTTGGCTTGTCCTATATTGCATTGAAAGGGAATTAGGCTATCTCCAAAAATAAGGGTACTTTCCTCTAGAATGTTGTCCCAATCTCTGGACTTAGAAATTTTAGACTGTCGCGACTCGCGAGTTTTGTCAACTTAGGTGGATGCTGGCGACGGTCATCAGTTGCCAGTTTATCACATTCACCGTCATAGTCCATCTTTGTGCAGAACACGATAGCGTAATGTGGCAGCTGAGACTTGTTCATATCTAACCATGTATAATGTTACGAATTGCTATTGATGTGGTTGTATGCCTGCATTACATTTGTCTAATGTGTTGGTCTGTTCCAGATACTGTGCAGCACAGACCATCCAGTCTACATCACACAGTATGGCTGTGTCTGCAGTATTACTCTGTGAAATCTAATGCTCAGCCCGACTGTGAGTTGGCTTTTGTATGAACATCTCCGTCATTTACATATTGTTGTCATGTAATATGCAGTAATATGTTTTTCCTCTTTGATGTATCACGGCTGAATAATTATTTATTCTTTTACTGTGAACTGTTTGCATCTGGAAATTGGTTGTCGTGTAGATTTATGTATATTTTTTGTTCAGATGGATTGATCTTGTTTGAAAACCTGCCATACGAAGCACAGAATCTGGACAGTGCTGGGCCTGAATCGTTGAGACAACTGGATGTTGAGGTTCCTGTCTAGAGTGCTTTGTTGCTGATTTCATTACGTTTGGAACATTGTCGAGTTGAAGACAACAAACCTTGGGCAGTGATGTAGCCACTTTCCCTCAACCAGGGCAGTGCATGACAATCATTGTATTACCTACCTGCATTGTATGCTTGTTGTTCTTACTGAGTATTTAATGTTTCCTGTGTGTACTAAATGCACTGCTGTGTTAAGTTTTAGACCTAAGCCAGTCAAAATGTGTTCTTATGTTTTTCACCGTGCACCTAGTACATAGAAAGTACAGTTGTAAATTTTAAAAAATTAAGTGCTAGTTGCATGGCCAAAAACTTAATCATGCAACTAGCTAATTACACTTACAAAGTACACCGGTAAACTTTTAAAATTATTTTAAAGTGTAGTTAGCTATTTTTTATTTTTGTGTGCAGTTGTTCTACTTTTTCAGTGTCAATAAATGTCTTTGTGTGTTTTGTGTTGGTCAGGCATTCTTAAATGCAGTGGTGAGGAAGGCAGCTTTGAGACTGGCAAGCAGGCAAACTGTTCATGACAGTAGTCGACCGCGTTTGCTACCAGCGGCCATTAGTGAGTCACTGTGTACAGCAGAGCAACAGGAATGGTGGTACAGTGTCTACAGAGTGACTACGAACAGTGCCAGGTTCGACAGAAAGCACTGATAATTTGATGTCAGGCAAATAGATTTTGCCACTGCCATCTGCATTTTAATTGTTGTTTTTCAGGTCAGGTGACCTGGCCCCGTATGGGCTCCAGGGCTGTCATGCATTCTGATTCATTTGTTGATTGCAGTGCTATATAAATTGTTTTTGTTTGCTTACTTAACTTTTCTACTTTACTTCCTTACTTATCTACTTCTTTGAAAATAGACATGTTCCATTTACAGGCCGGAGGTTGTAAGAGGCGTCCAAACCTGGCTTATTTTTTTGTGCTTATTTTATGTTGTAGTACATTTTGTTATGGATGCATGTTTGCTTTTGTTTTGTTTCATTTAGTTTTTCTGTACCAAGTCAAGAAATTGGCTGGGAAGAATATCTCTGAAATGACCTATGTTGTGTCAGGTGGGATGCAGAACCTTAATCAATCAATCAATCCAGGTTATATTACATTACAACTGTTTAAAGTGGCCTAAGTACAGTGTAATAAAACTTCAAGGTTTACTATGGCAATGGAACTAGAACAGAATAATGTCCTGGTAGGACTGCCTAAATAAATGTACTTTCAGTTTTCTCCGAAATGTTGTCAGTGACAAGACATATTCAGGTAGGCTGTTTCAGAGTCGTGGCCAGCAGTAAAGATGACCTGGATTAAGTGGTTCTCCTCAATTTTCTTCTTCATCTTGTTTGGAACAAAAACTTCCGAGATAAGTGGCACAGCTCTTTATGAGCTAGACTGTGGCGGCAGAGCTGCTAGGGGTCAGCTGACCCCCCAGTGTTGGAGGTGGGAGTAAAGGCTATATCTCTGACTCACCCAATAATGTTTGGGTGATATGGTGCTGATGTGTCTGTCCAAATTGAGGAGCACATTTTCTTAGCTAAAACGAACCAAAATGCAGGATTGTGACCAATTAAAAAAAAATTCCAGGGTTGCAACTCCGTACCCCCATAGTAGGAGGGGACACCCACTTCCGCACCATCCCCCGTATCTGCCCATGCTTTCTGAACCCCCAATATTTTGACACTCCCCTGCCACTCGGGTTAGATGTCTTTGCAGTCACCCAACCGACGGTATGAAAGCAGTTTAGGGATAGTAATTGCGCATAAGTTAACGACATGTCTAAATGTTAAGTAATTGCTATGAAGTAAGCTGCAGTATTCATAACCAGGACTTAATATTATTTAAACTAGTTTTAATTAACTGACGAAGAGAAGCAAATGATAATAGCTCATTGCTAATGTATCACTTTATTCACATTGTAAATCGTGTATCTGTTGCTTGCTTACAGTAGGGAGTCACTGGGACAGATGCGTGCCATTCTGCAGAGAGGTTTAGAGACGATACGTTTGGTTGGTCATGGGCGTCTTGATGTTGATCTCGTTGTTCACCTTGCACGCACATTTGCATACAGGGTAAGGAAGTAATGCGTACTATTTGTACATAGTCTACTGGTCTTGCATTTTAGTGCAGCCGAGGATTGGACCAGTGTTTGTGCTAGTTACCATCAGCAAAGCTGTATGGACAGTACAACTTTGCTGTGGCGAAATCTCTAGTTCTTAACTGGGGTTGCTGGCGAACACAGATTGACTTGTATAGTGGCCATAAAATGCACAACCTGGGTTGTCCAATTCCTTGTGTATTCTTCCACTTTTTCCGGAAAAGAATGTTTAGGGGTAAGTGGCACGATTTGATTTCACAGACCGGATGTCACCAAACCAGCAATGTCAATGCACTAAAGGAACACAAAGCACTGACCAAACCAGTGGCCTGTTCTCATCCTTTCTCATCCACTACTGGACTCCTGACTGATGAGGCATTGCTGCCTTTACTCCGGCTCTCTGATGCCGGTACCAAATTAGTGACCAGTTTACAAAATGGTTTATTAGACCCTGCCCGTGGTCAGTCACACTGCACTGATTTTTGGTGAATGGTCTCTCAGGCTCACGGTTGCTACCATCAGCTGTTTTAACTGTCTTGATCATACTCTTATTAAAATCTTAAAAAGACACTTTAAAAGTTAAAACCATTTGTTTACAGTTCCTTTTAAAGGCTGTCTACGTTTTGCCTTGTGACTGCTTGTGCCTACAAATAGGATTTTATATTCTACATACTGGATGTTTTGGTTTTTAATTTTAATATTTAAATATAATACAGTAACGCCTGGACTACAGCAATTCATTCACTGCTTGCCAGTCTGCCGTACTCGACCCCCACATTAAGGCAGTGCGTGATCACTGCTGCTATGTGGCTGGTGTATGGTCTTCAGCTGAGAGATCACGTCACTGATGCCAACATTGGCTGCCGATCCATGCACGGATACAGTATTTGTGTGCATTTGGTTTTGGGTGTTAGAAGTATGTGTGGAAAATGTTTTGTAAACAGCTGTTAGTAAGGTTGAAATGCATGGATCTGATTGCATGCTGTCTAGGCCGAGGAAATGCAGGCTCGTGCTCTTACAGCGGATGACTTCATTACAGAAATTCAGTTCTTGCAGTCACGTGCTGGACATTACTGGAAGAAAGCTGTTGATCAGTTGGAGAAGCTGCAGGGGTTTGCATCTACATCTGATTTTTATGTGTTCACGGCTGGTAAGGTAGTACAGGCCGTTGTATAAGCCAATGTCCAAAGCAGTGGGAAAAGACAACTTAGACTTACAGTCACACCTCAATATAACATGGTTTTGGGGGTCCATATTGAACCGCATTGTAGCCGACACTCGTTGCCGTCCATCAGCGTGTGTTGTGTAAGCTGTAACTTAGCGCACTGGGCAGCTGACAATGCACTCACCATCTGTTCTAGGTTTTCTACAACCGCAACTGGTCTGTTCCGTTGTTTAGCCGACCTGGATCCGAGGGTTGGCCACACCATGGACGTACTTTCTCCATTTATCTCTGTCTTCTATCATCCCGATTGACTCTCCCACTGGAAGTCCTGTCCATGTATTGATGTTGTCCATCCAGGCCATGTGTAGTCTTCCTTGCCTGCATGCACCTTTCCTTGCATTATCTCTTTCTCCAGGCAACTCCCTTGTTTCCTCATGGTGTGACCATAGTATGCTAGCTTCCTTGCCTTGACAGTGTCTAACACTTCCCTCTTTACTCCAGCTTTGTTAAGAACCCACTCATTTGTTTTCGTTGCTGTCCACGAAACCATCAAAATCTTTCTCAGCTCTTTCATCTCAAAGGCGTCAAGACGTGTTATTTCATTCCTTCTGAGTGTCCAGCTTTCACAGCCGTATATTGCTACAGACCACACTACCGCTTTCGTTAGTCATATTTTTGTTGAAATCGGTATGCTATGACTTTTTTTAGTATTTTCTGCAATGATGCCTCGATCGCCTGCCCCCTTTAACCTGGTACTGAATTCCATCATACATGCACCATTTTCTGTAATCAGGGACCCAAGGTATGGGAATGTATCCACCTGCTCCAGTTGCTTATTCTGAATGAGTATGCGGTACGCTATGCCATCGCTCGCCATTACCTTGGTCTTGTCGACGTTGATGAGTAGGTTGTATTTACTTCTGACTTGGTCTAGACGATCCACCAGCTCCTGTAGTTCTGTTTTCAAAGTGGCCAACATGATGATGTCATCAGCGTAGCGAAGGTTCGTGACTATTCTTCATCGTCCAATTTGTAGTCCACATTGAAATCCATTGACGGTCTTCCTCATCACCATCTCCGCTAGGATATTGAACAAGTAGTACAGAGAAAGGACAACTTTATTGGACTCTACACGAAACCATTCCGATAGTTCCCGCTACTTTGACCTTAGCGAGCTGTTTCCTGTACAGTTTGGCCAGCAAGTCAGTTAAGTGCAGAGGATATCCCATGTCCATCATAGTCACCCAGCCAGAGCTTATCATACTTCAAATGGTGAGTTGAATGCCTTCTTGAAGTCCACAAAGCACATACAGAATGGTTGCTGGTACTCGTGTGCCTTTTGCATTAGTATTCCGAGATTCATGATTTGTTCTCTTGTCCCCCTTTCTTGTCGGAATCCCACCTGTTTGTCTGCAATTTCTGTTTCGGTCTTCACTCAGGTCCTGTTCAGTATGTTGCATATTATTGATGGCTCTTGTGTACGTTCCAAATGTTGAGATACTTGTAAAAATCTGTATGCCATCTGCCGCCTTTTGGGAAAAAGACTAGTCTATAGGCCTTCAATTAGAGATATTTAAACCAAATTTGATAAGTAGAGTGATGATGGCATATTACTCTGACCATTGATGTCTACTAGTGTGCTCAGACTTTTGTAAAACAGCAGACATTATGTACTGTGAGACAAAGAATACTAATTTTTAAAAGCAAAAAGATGTGCTGCTTGGGTGTTCAAAAAATTTCCAGCATCACTATTTGTCAGTGGGAATGTAATCAATACAGACAGTTGCTTTAAATTACTTGGAATTAATATTTCGAATGACTTGTGCCGGGATGCACTCATTGATTATGTGCAGAAGTTGCATGTAGATTATATTTGTTTAAAATACTAAAGCGTTCTGGACTTTCACTTGAAGATTTGCTTTGCTTTTATAAATGTGTCATGCACACAGTCATTGAATATTGCTGTAATATATAGTACCACCATCTAACCTGTGCACAGAGCAGTTGACTGGTGCTCCCCAGAAGCATTCTCTATGTATTATTTTACATCCATTAACATTACCTTACGATACTGCTCTTTCTTACTGTGAGATTGTATCTCTGAAACAGAAGCAAATTAATTTTCAGGAGTTTTGTTGAGCAGATTTGCCATCCTGAGAAATGTCTGTCACCTCCTCCCACCTCAACTTTTCCTTTTCTTCCTGTCAGATTGTGGCATTCTGTGGTACTGCTTGTACTGCTTGTTCATTAATTATGCTTTTAGAAATTATTGATGACGATTGTAGTGTTTTTTATTTATGTCTGTATTGTGTGGATATTGTGTATTAGCTGCTGTTTCTATTATTCATAACTGTTTGTCCCTGAACTCATTTGCATTTAAATGCCATATGTAAGTTAGTAAGTAAGTAAGCAGTGTATAGCAGTTAGCATCAGCTTAGCTTCACTGCTATATGTCATGTGTATTTGTGTGCAATGAATCTAGCTTTATGGCTACAGCATGCCAATAAAATTTTTACTTACCTGCCTGGAGTTGACATGGATGGGTGTGTGGAATAGTATTGAACAATGCACAACTGATTGCTTGAATATGTAGTGGTCGGTTGCGTGGCTCAGTGGTAGAACGTCGGTCTTCGGCCGGCGTACTTTCTCTGTCCTGCGCTCGACCTGTAGCTGAAGGGTGACCACTTATGTGGGTAAACTGTCCGCTATGGGTCAACCAACCAGGCCAACTCAGCCTTTCATCCCTTCGGGGTCGATAGATGAGTAGTAAGCTGCAATTAGATGTCTCTTACCTCAGTTA
>Ga0209780_1004890_pt1 | contig 10461 bp, 6 predicted proteins | sample WorMetexBAHAMAS2_FD_187384 | JGI IMG/M metagenome (GOLD analysis project Ga0209780, IMG submission 187384) | Marine gutless worms symbiont microbial communities from Max Planck institute for Marine Microbiology, Germany - Inanidrilus exumae... | ecosystem: Host-associated > Annelida > Digestive... | reverse complement strand
TCTTAAAACATAACAACGCAAACGAAACAAGCATATCCTGGCATGACGTCACACATGACGGAAAAAGCCAAAGAATAACTATACCAAAAAGACCAATAAACTTGTACTTTTTTTTAGCATTTTACGGCGTAATTTATCAAAATTTGTTACACAGACGGGTTTATATTGCAATAAGCAGCTAGAAACTACTTTTAATCAATTTGGTAAAAAAATCGTTGCATGTCATCTTTAAGACTAGCTGCATATGTTCCATTATGTGAAAACATGACGTCATTCTCATTAGTTGCAGTAAAAATTTTCTTCAACTAAACCCTCCAGTTCTTAGCTGGCTAACACAGATTGACCTGTGTAGTGGCCATATGACTCTGGTTGTTATGGTTATTTAGCATGTGTGACGCATTAATTCTGTATAGTACTGGTTGCATGACTGTTAGGTGATTGACAGGATGATTATAGTTATTGTGTTTTGTAAGCAGAAGAGCTAATATAATGTCTACTGCCCTGATACTGTTGGCTGGGCATAATAAGGGGTTTCTGGCTGCAGAAATGGTGGCTTCTGTAAGGACATGTTTGGGGTCCTGCTTTAGGTGTGTAATGTGGAAAAATGGGCAGTAAATATGCCGAGCTAACTATTGCAGGTGTGCAGGCTGTGACTTCGGCATTTGTTGTACCCATGGCAACCGGAATGACACTGATGCTATGTATGCTTGCATTCAAAAGCATGAGACGAGAAGCACGGTATGTGCTGTGGCCTCGCATTGATCAAAAGTCATGTTTCAAGTCCATTGTCACAGCTGGTGAGAAGTGCTCAATAATTGTATCTCTGAGAATAGATGGTATGTCATCATTTCTTTTAGGTTGACTCTTCGACAGAGTCGACCTAATAAAGCTGGTCTCAAATGTCTGTCTATCCGTACATATGAAATCCAGCCGATTCAAGGTCAAGGTGGTCACTAGCCCTTCAAAGTTGGAAATCCGCCTGTTTTTAAAAGCTATCTCCTCCACCATTTACAATGGGAGCTGGCAACTGACCACAGATTTTTAAACTAGGGCACACTTTCTAAATTTGGTTGGGCCAAATTTTTGATATTTGGTCTAGTTTTTGTGTCACATGACTTTGAAGTTGGCACAAACGTCAGATGTACTTAGTTTGTTTATTTACTTCTGATTAAAATGCAGTAATGTGCTTCAGTTTCATAACAACAGCAACAAACATGTTCAATGGCTGTTTGCAACGTGGATACCAGATTCATATAAAGAAATCACTCACTGCCATTAGTGCTGTAAGTATGTTTTTTTGGTTAATCTTCTATGTCCTACATACCATTTCATTCTAATTGAATGTATACTACTTACATTACTCAAAAGAATATTCCTTGAGTGCTTATACACTGTATTGGGATACTGGAAGTGTATTCTGCCAGTAAAAACCTGCTCTAATTGTCCCCAAGTGGTCTTACTATAGGGGACTCTGCCGAACGTGGAGTAACACCGGAAAGGAAGGCTAGTTAAACAAAAAGTGACAATAGTGGTAATTAAGTAAGTAAAAGCATCTGTAAAGTGCTGTAATCATTTAGATGCAAATGGTTAGCTGTTATGGGTCGTTAAGAGTAGACTGAAAATGGGTCTTGAGATGCTTTTTGGAATCAATTCAGGTTTGGGATGAACAGATAGAGGAAGGGAGAGAATTTAAGATGGTTGTTGCTGCAATAGAGAATGAGCATACGTCTCATATCTCTATGAAGTACCTCCTTCCATGTTATTTTTAGCTTCTCTGTGTGTTTATCACCCTCACTTCTTAATATCTGCCAGATATGTTGACTCGATGTTAATTGTTATCAATTTCTTAATAGACTTATGAACAGATACTGAAGTGTAACTAATTTCTTTAACATGCAGACAATCTGCTTAGTGCTTGGTCTTTATATGCAAGGTCTAGAACCAGTTGTGCTGGAGAACATACTTGAAGGTGATGAACTGAGAACCGACGTTGAGGCAATGAAAGCAGCGATAGAACGACTTGGTGCTGAGAACATTGTGTGTGTTTTGACTACCACTAGCTGCTTTGCTCCACGAGTCCCAGACAGGTTCTAATGCTTGTTGTTCCATTTCCTTCACATTTTACTAACTAATAGCAGTTGTAGACTTTGACTGAGAATGTTTTAATGTTAGAGAGTGTTTCTGTCTGAATGTTGTTTGGAATGCTGTTCCTTATAATGTTTCTGATAATCTTAGGGTTTGTACTTGTAATTTTTAAACTTAAAACATTATTTTACATGCTCCTGCTGATAAACTGTTGTTTGACCTTCCGTGCACCCATTTGCAACTGAATGCTGCTTATTATCAGGCCGTAGTTCATGCATAGCATATATGCGGCCTATTGCAACAGATGTTGCATGTAGCATGGTCTTTGTGTGTCTGTGTATTGGGCACATGGGTGAGCTGTGCAAAAACGGCTGAACCGATCCAGATGCTGTTCAGCATGCTGACTCGTGGGTCCAACGAACCATGTATTAGATGGGGCTCAAGATCAGACCAATCCATTTGCAGCTGTAACGGGTGACAAGTCAGTGATGTGGCCATTTGCCAAATTACTTTGGACACTTATTATTCTTGTTGTTACAGTATGTATATGAATGTCGTTAATGATGACAATAACCATAATTTTGTGACATTACTGACATTTTAACTCTATGAACAAATGGAAAACTGTTTCTTTTATTAAGAAATAGCAGGTATTGCCACTTTGCCTTGCTGCTAACAAGATAACACACTTTTGTAGTTTTTCTCCAGGCTGTTGTTTAGTATTGTTTTGTTCTTTAGATGTATGGCCAATGGAAATGCACTTGTATGCAAGGACTATTGATAGATTAATAGCTGGTGACGTCAGTTTTTGCATCATCATTATATTGTGAGATAATTTAATGTTGGTTAATATGACTTTGAGTAACAGAAGACTTGGAAGAAGTTGAGAGATTAGCAATATGCTAATTTCTGACTTTTTCCAAGCTGTCGAGTGAGCTCAATATTTTATTGTGTTGTGTACTAGCAGTATTCAGTATTTGGGATTGCACTGATGTAAATAGATTGGAACAAGTTGCTGTAGTCTGCAGTGAATTCAACATTCCTCATCTTGTGAACAATGCCTATGGTGTTCAGTCGTCGAAATGCATGCATCTTATACAACAGGTTTCACAACCACAGTAACAGTGGTCTTAGCATTTTGACGAGAGGCAGCATTGCAGGGGGACGGATTTTTCACAGGGGACAATGTTTGCTTGACCTTTTTCAGTTTCAAGTTTAACCATGGCCTGCTTGTGCTATTTGTTGGTCATCAATCTGTAATTTGCATTCGTTTTGATTGGTACATTATAGCTAAATAATAACTCCATAGGTGAACTAGGATCAGTATCCCCGCAGAACCACTACAGATCCTGTTGTAAATAGAAAGGGTCCCTGAACAGCCCCATATGGAACCATGGTGGGCATCCAGTCATCTGCCATCAGATCCACGGCGGTTCTCCAAACATCTTCTTATATACAGGGCTGCCCAGAAATATCTCCCTGTTTGACCTGAGCATCTTGCTTCAGAACCAAACGTCTGTCTACCATACCCGGGTGTGTCCGTGAACAGGACCAGATGTCAATCCACACAGAGGCACCTACAGCACTACTGTTCAGAAAGCACAAGCAGCAATGGCTGTCAGTAACAGAAGAGATTGAACAGAGTAATCTGGGCCTCTTTTGCCCCTGATTTATTTTCAAGTGAGCATTTTATGACACACTACATAGCAAAGCTTCTATTAGACATGTCATTTGGGAAAGTTTCAATAACATCATTTGACAGATAATGCTTTAGTGAAAAATATTGAGAGAAAGTGCTTTGAATAAGACATATATTTAAAAACATGCAGAAAATGTAATGTTCTTTGCTGACACTATCTCAAATGGCGACTGTAATTTAGATTATGCATAATCATCATCATCATTGTTGATTTATATCATAATGACGCTCTGCTTTAACAAGAGTAAATTTTGATTTTATTACTGTATTTTTAAATGCTGCTGTCATTTGTTCAAGAGTGTTTTTTATTTTGTCATAGTTTCATGTGTATGATGTGTGTTGTACAAGTGATACATGTGTGCATGTGCACAGGCTCAGCGTGTCGGCCGTGTCGATGTGTTTGTTCAGTCCACAGACAAAAACTTTCTAGTGCCGGTCGGTGGTGCTCTGGTTGCCGGATTTGACACGCTACTAATTGAAAAGATTGGCAAGTTATATCCTGGTAAGGATTTGCTAGAGAAAGAAAATATAAATACTTGTAATTAAATTTCATCACAAGCAGTATGTGAGCATAGTTAAACGTTGTCCATGTAGTGTGAGCAGAACAATATCATATTTTATTAATTAAAGCACTTGTCCAGTGTTTGTAAAACGACATTTTTATTTGGTTCGGAATAGACACATTTATTGCCAGCATTCTAGTATTGTATCATATTTTTAACCTGTGTGGAAAAATTGAATTATTTATTTGTATTAGTTATTACCCTCTCCTCCAATAGACAACATCTGAGCAATGATGACTATCTAGAGCATATGATGGAAGATTATCAGGAGTGTTCTGTTCTGTATTGCGTACGGCATTTGCGCATAATGATATACACACACATATGAGCAGTTTTTACCCGCACGGAGCTAGCTCTGCGCGGGTAATAGCCATCATCGTGTGTCTGTGTGTCTGTCTGTGTGTCAGTGTTGTATCAAAACGGCTAAACTTAGGATCACGCAAACAACACCACGTGATAGCCCAGGGACTCTAGTTTTCTGACACCAAAATTCGTTGGTGGACGACCCCCTTCCCCCTGAAATTTGCGCTCAAGGTGACCCACCCCCTTTCAAACAGTGCAATTTTGACCAATATTTGCTCATAGCGCCTCAACCATAAGAGCTAGCGAAAAAAGTTCAATTAGCGCTAATAGGAAGTCGACCACGCGCTTTCCAACGAGCCATAGGTGAACCGTGTACGTTACCCCTAAGTCCCCCAAAGGGTGGCACAAAACGCGATTTTGTTATTTTTTCCAGTAAATTTCAACTTCTGTCGAAAAAAGTCTGCTGCAAAGTTTCTTTGTGTGAAAACTTCCAGCAACAAAGTTGTAGCGAAAGGGGCGTGGTCACTGTCACGTGACCTCTTTAATTTTTGGAAAATAAGTGATAATATCTCAAAAACGGTATGAGATAGCTTCATAGTTTCTGTTAAATTCGAATAGGAAGTCGTATGCGCTCTATTGAATGGTTATGTTGCCGATGACCTTGGGTGACCCCTAAGCACGTTAAACCACCTCAACTTCTACATTTTGCATTGCCTTATGCATCTTTGTAATTGGCAATCGCAAAGACTACACATTTGATGTAAAGGTTGAATGTGCAAGTCACAGCCTACGAACGACAAACTGTCCCTGAGTGGGGCGTGGTCAGGTCATGTGACCCATTACAAAATTTTGGGGCTGCAATCATATCACTGGAACGGCTGAACCTAAAGTCGTCAAATTTTGTACACAAGTAGGCAATAGCAATTCTATGCAAAAGGATGACATATCACCAACAAAACGGCGTGGTTATGGTCACGTGACTGTTTTAAAATTTTGCCGTTAGTTGTGATGCAGCGCGACGTATGGGTTTGTCAGCAACAGCTGAGCTACTTGTTACCGTTGATTGTTGGTTTTGGTTTACACGTTGCTGAAGGCTGTGAATAAATAGCAACAATTTGTTGAGAAATATCCACGAAACTTGCCATTGAGGCTTAAAGCTGGTGTTAACAAACCAACAGATCAACATCCTGTTGTCTTCAGTGTTTCGACACTGTTGTCTGGGCACCAGGAGGGATGCAACAATGAGAAAGTGCTGGCTTGGTTGTCTGTATGGAGTGTGTTGCAAATGATTTGCATATTGTCCAGCTGATGCCACTGCCATTACCCCTTGCCTCAATAAAATCCAGAATTGTTCTGTCTTTCCGGTGCCAGCTTACCCAGGTTGTCCTCAAAAAGTGGTCGTTAAGTGGGTGTATTTGTATTAGTTACTGATCAGCACTAAGCAGTATTGGAAGGATGACATCAACAAAATATCCCACCAAAAGGTGAACCTTAGAACCACTGGGGTGTAATGCATTTTGTGATGTTTTTAACCTTTGTGGCACTCAATAGAGCTCCGTTGAGCACAGCTGCCAGATCCTGGATTTTTACTGTGCAACGCTATGCTAGTGTGGTATATGCTGTCATCGTGTGTCTGTCTGTCACATGTCGGAGTTCTACAAAGATGCCTGAACCTAGGATCACACAAACAAGGCCATACAATAGCACAGTAACTCTAGTTTTCTGATGCCAAAAATCTCGGCAAAATTCCAACAGGATCACTCCCAACGGCGGAGCCAAATAGAGGTGGGGTAGGTTCAAATCGGCGATTTTTGACCAATATCTTGCTATATCTCAGAAACGGAGCAAGATAGGGACATAGTTACTATGGAAGGCTAATAGGAACTCGTATGTGCTCTATCGAATGGCGCTATTTTCAATGACCTTGGGTGACCCCTAACTACCCCAAACTACCCCATTTTCCACACTTTGAATCTTTTTTTATATCTTTGCAGTGGGCAGAGATAGCTACTTCAAATGTAGTAGGGAGGTTGATAGTAGCAAGTCCTAGTTAGAAACATATAGATTAACGTCGCATGAGCAAAAATGCTTCTAGGACACGGTACACAAACTAAAATTCCGGGAACGACTTTGTGAAAAAATGTTTTCAATTGTCTTTTGAAGGAAACCAGTGAAGTAGCTGTAGTGACACTGTTTGGAAGACTGTTCCATGCACGATTAGCCGTCACATGGAAAGATCAGTCACCGACAGTGCTTTGTCGCGTTCTAGGTATAATCAGCCGCTGATGAGGGCTGGACCAAAAGGGGCGTGGTCGGGTCACGTGAACCATTTAAACTTGGCGAGCAGTACTGAGCACCAATGATATCTCTGGAATGGCTGAAGCTAGAGCGATCAAATTTTTGTACACCGATAGGCTATATCAAGTCCCGGCATATGGCGGACAAATCATCCCTAAAAGGGGCATGGTGAGGGTCACGTGACCCATTTTAAATTTTTGGGCCTCCAGTGATATCTCTGAAACAGCTAAAGCTAGAGTCGTCAAGTTTTATACACAGGTAGAGGTAGACTATATCATAGTCTAGCTTAAGGATGACAAACCACTCCTAAAAGGGGCGTGGTCAGAGTCACATGACGCATTTTTAAAATGTTACCCCAATCATATATTTGGAAATTGCACAAATGCATGATGTATTACCTCTGAATGGGATGTGTGATGTGTCACGTGACCTCTTTAAATTTTGGAAAATAAGTGATAATATCTCGTTAACAGTGCAAGATAGAGACATGGTTGCAATTGAACACTAACAGGAAATCGCATGTGGCCTTTTGAATCGTTGAATATATTCTTAAATGACCTTGAAGGTCACTTTTGCTGTTTGAAACCTTTCTAACTCCTGTATCTCTTAAAACATAACATGGATTTACTTACATAGCGTGTCGTGCAGTCCCTCTGCAGTAGCAGAGCTTCGTTTCATTAGCTTTTGAATCTGAATTGTGTGCAGTCACTTTGGATGCTTATTTGGTAGGTTTGATCAGAATGTAGACATGTTTGGTATGAACATTTATGCAGCTTCAGTTACAATAAGACTTATGATTCTGTCTAAGTATTGGCAGATTTAGATCACATTTCTTATAAAAATTTGCTTTTTTGTAATATAAAGAATGTAGTCATTAATAAAGCAGCTGTCAGTCGTGGCAGACTGCTGATCAGTTAGTTTAATTCACAATCAACTGAAACGCAATCATTGTGACAAACAATTGATTAATTCCCCTGAATAGACTGCACAGGCCTTATTATTATCAAATCAAATCAAATTTGTTTGCAAGCACGAAATATGAAAGAAAAAGCAGATGATAAACAAACAGTTACACAAATGGGAACAACAGATACAAACAGGAGTGCTAGCAGGACTCAAAGGCAGAGAAACTGCTCTAACATGAGCCCCCTCCCCCAAAAAATGCAAACAGAATATTAAAAACTACATGCAACTTACAACATGAAACCCTAGATGAGTTAGTATGTTTATTTGTGCTACGTTTCCAGCATACAACTAAACTATGGAAGATCAGCAATTGTGCTAACAGACTTGACATTGATGCAAATGCGTCCATGCAAATGCATTCTCCTCTATAGAGTTTGACATGTCTTCACTATTTCTGTGAAGTTTTATTAACTAGAGTTCAACACAGTTCATTTTCATCTAAATGACCTAATAATGAATGGATCTGTTTTAACTTAAGACTGTTTTTCCTATTGCATGCTATAGAAAATGAATGGCGTGTAGATGGACTGCATGTTCACTATTCACAGGTCGTGCGTCCGGTTCGCCAACGATGGATTTGTTCATAACATTGCTGTCACTTGGTCGAGCTGGATATCGTAAACTGCTTGCTGACCGCAAGGCAATGTTCCAATACCTGCAGCATCAGTTGTCACTGTGTGCCGAACGACACGGCCAGAGGCTGCTCAAAACTAAGAACAATCCCATTTCAATTGGCAAGTTACTTAAAATTAAACTTTTTTACATTTTTGTCTGAAATTCTTAGATGTGATTACGTTTATAAGCTCAGTAATTACTGTGTTTGTAATTGCCTCCTTTTCTGTTATTAATGTTTTTATTTGATTAATCATTAACTGTTTTTCCTTCATTTTTCCTTCAGTTGCTGGTTTGAAAATGAAGGGCATCTGATATATACAGTTTCACTATCTAAATCGCCAAATGTCTTCATCTGGAGTAGCCGCGAAAAATAAGTCTTGTTGTACAACAACAACAAGGTGTAATAGGAATTATGCCATTAAGGAATTACGAATTTTGACACTGTTAGTTGGGTAACAGGAAAGGAACCCGGCCCATTTCTCTTCCAGAACAAGTGAAATACAAAAACCATGGTTGAACTGGCTCACGCTGAAAATTGCCATTATGGCTGCTGTCTGTCTCTTTGTCTCTGCAGTTAGTGCCAAAGAAGAGTGGTGTTTTGCAGCTGGGAGGCAGCCGTGGGCCTAATGGAAAGTACTGGCAGTCTACTGCCAGGTGTATGAGTGATGTCAAATGCCCACTACCAGCAACAATGTGCTCATATCAAACTTCTCGTGTCCTCATCCATCTTGTGGACTGAACAGTATGGAGATGTTGTTAATTTGGTGTTTGTGATCTGTTGTAGCAATGTCCCTGAATGGATTTGAAGGCAGCGAGGCAACGAATCTCGGATCAATGTTGTTCACAAGATGCGTCTCAGGTGTACGGTAAGACCAGTTTTATGCCGTTAACTGTTTAGGTGTTTTCTGCTTTTGTGTCGTTTTTGTTTTCAAGAAATGGAACTTGAAAATTGTTGTAAGTGTAGTAAAATGGATTAGTGCAATTGATGACTTTTCCTGTGGTCAAGTGAAATGAAATAGATGATGTGTAAATGTTTTTGGACAGGCTGAAGATTTATTACTTGCCCGCCTAATGGGCCAGTATTTTTTGCTCGCTGGCGTCTGTCGTCGTCTGTAACGCTGCTGGCGGGCCGGGCGCGTGGGCGGTCAGGCGGCTGACACTGTACAGCGGGCCAGTACGGTTACGTCCCGTTATTGCGACACCTTGTTTCAATTATTATAGTGTATTTTTGTGATGAGACTGTTTTAATTACAAATTTGTAATGAAATTAGAGATGTGATAATTAACAACTATTTACTCAATCGTTAACAATTTTAACCACTAAAATCTTTATAACAACTGTCATTAATTTTTATCTTCTTCCCTACATTCATGCCATCAGGATTTACTGTAAACCCAAAATGTACTCGTAAAAACGGACTGAAATGGAATAATAATACAAAAGCCAGTCTTCATGGCTTACGACCATTGTGAGAGTTCACCTGGTTCATTTCATGGATGCAGTCTGAATACCAGATGGCCGTCAACCCTCAGAGTAAGTCAACCAACTTTGGCTGTAAGTCTGTTTGTTATCATCCACATCCACTGCCACAACTTACTATTATTACTCGGCCCAAAAGCTGATAGGCCGTACTGATTTTACCATCCTATGGAGGGTTGAAAGCGGAGTCGACCTAGACACTACAGTAAGGGTGTGCGACTTGTGCCACGGTGGCTGTTGTGATACACACTGCTGCCTTCAGTGGGATTCGATTCTGGGATCTCAAACTACAGTCAGGATGTGTTACCACTGCAACCTGAAATGGTCATATAAATTTGCAGTTCCTCATCATCTTGTCCTAATTTTCATGGCAACAGTTTCTGGTGAGAACAAGTAAGTAAGTAGTTGGCAGTTTACAGGGGCGGCGGAAGGAATTCAAAAGTGAGGAGGCA
>Ga0209780_1004889_pt1 | contig 10461 bp, 5 predicted proteins | sample WorMetexBAHAMAS2_FD_187384 | JGI IMG/M metagenome (GOLD analysis project Ga0209780, IMG submission 187384) | Marine gutless worms symbiont microbial communities from Max Planck institute for Marine Microbiology, Germany - Inanidrilus exumae... | ecosystem: Host-associated > Annelida > Digestive... | reverse complement strand
TTCGCCGATTTGTGTTCATTTATTAAACTGTCATTTCCAAATTTTACTCATATACCACTAAACTACAAGGCAATCAACCATAGCTATGGAACTAGTTTTCGTAGACTAAAAAGGTCAATGGTTGCAGCCCAATTTGTGGAAATGAAAGTTTAGCAAAAGATAGCTGTGTTGAGTTGTACGGGCTAGCAAAGTAGTAACAGAATAACTGCAGACGGGATGACAATACTGGGGATGACAGTACTGTGGATGCGGATGGAATTTTACGGAATCCATACATCTCTGGTGCACCAATCAACAGCACAACAGGAATACGGCCACGACGGCGGTGTGTGACATGATCGTGGAAAACATAGACATAGTATGGTTAAATTCTCTAGATTCATGACTCCGGTCAGAAATAGCAGCAGACCATGTTGCCACTGAGTGCCACCAAAACATTGCCAGCAAGTGTTGATCTATTTTTAACATCAATTGACAAAGTACTGAGGGAACTGCTTTCATTGACTGACTCTCTACAAGCACACACCGCGAGATGCATAATTCACACGTGTTATGTAATGTGCATAATATCAATAGTATGATCACAGACATATAACTATACCATATCTGAGATCAAACCACTCATATTATGCAAATTACATAAACAAATTCTCGAAACTCAACATCTGGTACACTGATTTGTAAAACCAATTAGCAACAACAATGAGATATAACTGTAATGGATTTCATTCTAATTATTGTCCAAAACAATTTACATGTCTAGCTACAAGCTTTGTATATGTCGAAAATCATCTGCATGGCATCACAGAATAGCTACTGTTTGGACATGAAAATCCTGCACCCATTAATACGTCGAACGCTGTGTCTCAAAAAACGACACTGCTTTGGCTTGCTATAACTTCGACATACATCAACTGATTTTGATAATTTTTGGCAGAAATGTTGCTAAGAAAGTAAGCAGTCAAATGGCGCTTTATTTTCCCACCTCACCTAACTAATGCTTCTGCACTACCTTGGGAAACAGAAAGCCGAAAGTTGAGAATTTTCACTTATATGCTGAATGTTGTTTTACCAACAGATACAGAAAACACATTCATATTATCAGTCGGTCACAGCTGAACCACCCTTTATTCTCACAAGAACCGACCGTATGCACCAAATAAGACCTAGAAAGTGAGTATTGAATGCTAGCATCTGTTGCCACAAAGTCATCGTTTACCAAGTCAATGTCAATGAGTGTTCTGAAAATGGCTTTTGAAGCACAACTCGCGCTAATGTGTTCTGAACTCGCTGTAGACGATCTAGGTTACGTGCTGTTGTACCAAACAGTAGACTGTTGCAGTAATCCTGGGCCTCGTTCCATCGCGATACAAATTAGGGCACGTCGTCTCGATTTTGAAGAAACCGACATTGAACACAGCAACCCGGCAAACTATCGTCCTGTTACTAATCTAATCTCGAAAGTCCTCAAAAAGCTAGCACTCGTGCGCCTCCGCCCGCACGTTCTGTCCGTCAACTTTAACCGCTTTCAGTCAGAATAAAGACCCTGTTATTCTACTAAAACAGCACTTTTAAAAGTTGTAAACGATATAGAACATGCGGCCGGCGAAGATAATTGCTCCGTGCTACTTGCACTCGACATATCCGCGGCATTTGATGCTGTTGACCACTCTGTCCTCTGCAAACGTGCACAAGCCAAATTTGCCATTAATGGCACAGCTCTGGACTGGTTACAGTCTTTTGTGACAGATCGGTCGCAGTATATCGCCGTTGGCGATGAGCGCTCTGAGACAACCATTCTATCATCCGGCGTGCCACAGGGCTCCACTCTGGGACCATTCCTGTTTGCACTATACATGTCTCCGATCGATGATGTCATTTGCTCACGTGAAAGTCAGTATCATCAGTATGCGGATGACTTGATGTTATAGACTGCCACAAGCAGGCTCAACGCCGTCTTCACTTACCGATTGCTCGGACACTGTGTCAGAGTAGTTCCAGCAGAATGCGCTTCTGCTCAATCCAGACAAAACTGAGGCAGTAATCTTCGTAACATGGCAGCGGCTATCAACCACTGACGGTACTCACGGTATCACTGTTGCCGGTTCTTCAGTACATTTCTCTGACGCTGTGAAGTTGCGTGGCGTGACATTTGACCAAATGCTGTCTTTTGATCAGCACGTTTCCAATGTTGCGTACACCCGGTCGCTGAGGCACATCAGACCGCTGATCACTGCCGATGCTGCTAAGATGATCACGTCTTCCATAGTTGGAGCTAGTCTGGAAGGCGTGATGTCAAAAGTGTGAGTTGTTCTTTGTCAACCATCAAGTGAAAAGTCAATGGACAGTATTGGTCGGGTATCTTACTATCAGACCAAATGTTAGCTGTAAACAAACACGTTGTAGACGACAATATTATTTGCTTTTCAGCAACACAGCTTATGCATGCACCAGTGCATGAGGTGCACAACACAGTTCAACAGCGACTGCACAAAACTCTCAACTTCATTTCTCCTGAGTTATGGCCCCAACAGGCCAGAGCTGAACTCAATTCATTAAAAGATTTAGGGAGTCTATAGCAGCGTGAATATCAGTTGCATTTCAAAAACACTGACAAATCAAGCAGCGACTGGTTGAACTCGGGGAAAAGCAGTAACACAACATTTGCGTGAAAAGCTGCAATTTTCGTGTTTCCGTGTTTTGCCAGGTAGTACAGAAGCGCTAGTGAGGTGAGGTGGGAAAATAAAGTACGGTTTAACTTCTTACTTTCTTGGTAACATTCCTGCCAAAAATTTTCGAAATGGGTTGATGTAGGTCGGAGTTAGAGCAAGCCAAAGCATTGTCGTTTTTTGAGACAAAGTGTAGTGTGAGTCATAAAAATTACAATTAAAAATAACAAGCAGCGCAGCTGTCGCTAACGAACCCGCGCGATGCGCTGCATCATGGCAAACGGCAAAATTTTAAAACAGTCACGTGACCATAACGTGCCCCTTTTCGGGGTGATATCATATGTCATCGTGTTGCTAGAATTTATACAGCCTCCCAATGTACAAAATTTGAAGACTTTAGGTTCAGCATCAGCAGTTCCAGTGATATCATTGGAGTCACCAAAATTTTTTTAATGGGTCACATGACCTGACCATGCCCCTATCAGAGACGGTTTGTCGTCCGTAGGCTGTGACTTGCACACTCAACCTGTACATCACATCTGAAGTCTTTGCGATCACCAATTACGAAGATGAATAAGGCAACGCAAAATGTAGAAAGTGGGGTGGTTTAACGTGCTTAGAGGTCACCCAACGTCATTGGCAACATGACCATTCGATAGAGTGCCTACGACTTCCTACTCGAATTTAATAGAAACTATGAGGCTCTCTTGTATCATTTTTGAGATATTATCACTTATTTTCCAAACGTTAAAGAGGTCACGTGACGTGACCACGCCCATTTCAGGTACAGTTTGTCATCTGTAGGCTGGGACTTGCTGTGTTCAATCCACATACAAAATTTGTAAGTGTCTATGATTACCGGTACCTGCAACGAAGAAATAAAAGGCAACGCCTAATGTAAAAATTCTCGCTTTGAGTCACCCTTTAAAGGGCTTAGGGGTAATGCACAGAGTTCATCTATGGCTCGATGGAAAGTGCACTGTCAACTTCCTATTAGCAATAATTGAACTTTATTCGCTAGCTCTCACGGCCGCGGCACTATTAAGCAAAATCTGCCGAAACTGGCGTTAGAAGCCAAATCACACATCTAAAACTGCAAAATCATTCTATGACTTATTGCATGGGATATCAGTATTAATATAGTAGTTATAACCCCCTCCCCATTAAAAACTACTCATAAACTGGCAAGCTTCTAAAACGAACTTTCTCAAAAGAAACAACCATATGATGCTCACTCAAATCTGACTTTATTTTAAATGCAACCTAATTAAAAGTCATCTTTAAGTAGTAACCTTCTCTGTTACAGATTAACACATTATGCTTTCGGTCAAAATTGGTCAACAACGGAACTTACATTGTAATACAATCAGTACAAGTTCTATTAATCATGTTGTTAACAATCTGCAAAACTGTGGCAGCATCCAATATGTGGAGTGTTGAGTTGTATGGGATGGCAAAGTATTTTCTTGACAGCGTCGGTGTTAGAAGCATGCATATTTATGCATAGTTTATGGTGGCTATTATAAGTATTATAGTCATACTGATATTCCATAACTAAGTCACAAAATGATTTTTGCTGTTTTATACGTGCGATGTGGCTTCTAACACTGTTTTCAATTGCTTAAGTTCTTTTACACTTAAACACATTTATATACCGTATACTGTAAAGAAAATCCATTTTGGAGTAAATTTTAAGACCTTCCTAGGTAAAATGTGACACATATGACTGGTTATCAAACCTGAGATATTATGTCTATAAACATTCCTATCTAGTTTGGCAAAAATCAGATAAAACCTACTAAAGTCAGAAGCCATTGCAGATGCTGCCCATTCATGTATAAAGCATAATAGATGCCAAACACAGCATTACTAATTTAACATATTGCATGCATATTATATCAGCTCTTACTCTGGCACTTTAAGCTGACACATCAGCAAATGAATGAGCTTTCTCTTCATTGAGTCATCAGCAGTGGCTGGCTGACATATTACGAATGGAATATTACATATCTGAAAGCACGGATTTCTTCGTATTATATGCGACATTAGAAACTCAAAAAGACGCACATCGCAAGTTTCCGATACAGATGTCTGTTCACTGATGCTCGACGTGTTCATGTAAGAATTGATAGCAGACAACTTAACAAATTCAGCATCATCCTTTCCCGACGAAGAACTACCAAAACAGTCCAAATTACATAATGATCTCCTTGAGAATGTCTTTGTTGAAGACTTCCTAGGAGATACAGTTTCTGCCCTACGTATCGGCTGTGGGTGCTGGTAAGAAGTCTTCGTACATACAAGACAGAGGTCATCACTTAATGCCAATGAACAATTTAACGGTTGAATAGTTGGATGCATGCTTAGTTGTCCAATGCCAGCACCACCGGTGTATTTAAACCACGTAGTCTTGCTTCCGAAATCAAACACTATCAACTCATCATGCTGATCCTGATAAATGGCACCAAGACTACAAGTACAGACAAAACTATGGCAGTGTGTGCATATGAGCATGTCAGCCAGCTGTGTTCCAGTTCCAAATATCTCACAACATCGACGACAGCAATCCTTATATGATGTGCAGAGTGCCAGTGTAAAACACTTATCATCGAGTGACCAGCCCGTCAGTTCAGCTATCTTTGCTTTCCTGCAACACAATCAGAAAGCGAGTACATGGTGTTCAAAAGTACACTTCACCGACTAAAAAATGAGAAGAATTTCAATTTACTTCAACATACTAGTGAAAATGGCCTATCATCATATTCACTACTGTCAACGTCAGCAACAACACCACAAAAATCGTCATTTCTGTGATTCGATGTATTTATACGATGCACTTTACCAATGCTACAAGCATTCTTCGACAGTCTCCACAAAAACGTCATAAGCTTTCATGAATACATTTCTATATAAGAACTGTCATATAAACATTGCTACCAGTACATTATCTCATACATCACTGTCGTGTGGTATGTCAAACAGACATAGCTGTGTCCACAAGAGCACTCCAAGCTGGTCTGTTCTGAGCTTAATGATAAGCCGTTGCCAGTCTGATGTTAAGAGGTGTATGATCGGACTCGATTGTCTGAAGCCATGTGTGATAACAGCGTCCCAGAGGACGGTTCCAGTCAGTATGACTCAACAACTACTACATAGTCTCCTGCCACGGGCATCAGAGTGTCCAGAAGAAAGGCGTCAGCAGCTTGTGTCTTGGTCTTGGCTCAGTTAACTAAAGACCAAGAGACTTGGGCTTCCTGGTCCACGACTGTAAGCATCAGACGTAGAACAGACAGCATCTCCACCAGGACAGCAAAGTCATCCACAAAGCTGACATCAGTAAATGGCTCTCTACCGACTGCTGCACCCACAAAACAATGGTGGGCAATTAATGGGGTAGTCAATACATAAGTGTGCAAGAAAAGAGATCTGGTGCTACCACACAGCTCAGCGCATGCTGCAGATAAAAGGAGTAGCCACAGGGCATTGCGATCGACACTGTCAAATGCCATTAAATATTTCAGCCACATAGAGGTGGGGTAGGTTACAATCGGCGATCTTCGACCAATATCATCTCGCTATATCTCAGAAACCAGCTGTTTAAAACAATGAATTTTCCAAAACACGCAGCAAAATTTGCATTAACGCTGCAAATCAGCTTCCGACAGCAAGCTGCATGGGAGGCATTGCTTATTGGCTATTGCCACGCACAGAATAACCGGTGGTCCGTCTGTCGCATGTCGTTAATGCCGCGTAACAGCAGCAGCAGCACGGGAAAGTGGTGGGGGAAAAACCAGTGTGGTGGGGCATTGAAGCATTTTCTGGGTGCAAACGAACAATTGTGCGTGGAAGTGATGTGGCCTCTCATCAAATTACTTGGACAGTTGACCACTTGTTACTAGTAGCTGTAGATGGCAGATCCAGGTTTGTGTGGTCTCCCTCATTCTCACATTTGCCCAGCGAGCCACCGTGGACATGATTCCTGTGAGTACTAATTCTAATGCTTTGTCCATTCCACACGTAATATGGTTCACCATGAAACAGGCATGTCGATGCTCATCCTCTCTGGGTACCATTTGATAAGTCAGATACAGAGATACCAGTTCAGTTCTCCTTTGGGCATGCAACTCAATGCAAATCGTAACATCTCATATATAGCAAACTTCAGTTATTTTACTTGCACTGTCCTGTATGTTGCATTAGCTGCATATTACGATAAAAATAAAGAATTTATTCTAATGACAAGAAAATAATCAAATATTACAGACTACATACCACACTGATTGAACATCGGCACACTGCTTAAAGCGGTGACAAACTTGCATCACACTATATAGTGTCTGCAGATCACAATATGAAAATATTTTGATCAAGATTTCATCAGGAAACCAAAATTCAAGCTCCATTTTAGTGTGTTCTGCTGATATGATAGCAATTTAGAAAACAATGAATTTTTCTTCTGTCATATTTTCCTACAGAAATAACAACACCGACAGAGAATAACTGGCAAGTGAATAACATATAGCTCATAATCCGTAGCAAATTCACTAATTAGCTGGCAGTAGTGGCTGTCCAACAGAACTGCATATTCAGCATTGTGACCAGATGTGCGCATACTGCTATATCACCAACCACTCTCATATCAAAAATGCATCATGCATTTGTGATCCAGCCTGGGCCAACTCAGTCTCCTACTGTCGTCAGCAGGATCGTAAATGACGTTCAGTAAAGTTTGCTGTTCTACTACATTGAATAAAAAAGCCTTTGCAAGATACTGGAACACATATTCTTGTAAATGATTAGATTATTTTTTAGTATAATGTATGCAAAGTACTGCATACATGCATGAACAGATGTAGAATTGTGGTCGCTGGCAGAGAACTTGTACTAGCAGTGCAATGTACCTTCTGCAAGGGCAGTAGTTCTTCATGCTGCACAGCCTGAAAAATGTCTGATTCTGGCTTACAGAAGTGATTTTCCATAATTTTCTTTTGTGTGGGAACGGGCAAAGGCTCAAAGCCCTCCCTCCAGACCCCACTCCAGGAAATGTAACCTACATTATTTTTTATTTACTTATTAACTTTGACGACAACTCACGCAATAACACACATAAATAAAGAACTACTTTCGCAATCATTATTGTTGTACACTAATAGGAAATTACTGAGTATGGTTATAAGAATAATGGTCGCCATATGATGTAATGCAACGGTTGAAATGTGGTTACTGAAACATGGGTCCAGATGCTACCACTATACTACATTCTAGCTCACATGCTCTAATGTCACTGTGTGCAAGTATGCTGTCAGACACATTCTGACAACAAATTTTTGTACAGACAATATTTCAGCTTTCCACCCCTCTAGTTCTTATACAATCTGTAAAGTTGAATTATGCTGTTTGTAAAGTGCAAAAATAGTGGGTTCTTCTGGGTCCAGATGTTTGAGTTACATTTACCAGGAAGGCAACCCAAGGGGTTCTTCACCTCTGATGACAGCTGGTATGAGATGAAAAAATGCACTGATGACGTCTACTAGGTTGTTGATGTATCTTGAGAGGCATAAGAATTCCAGCCTTACCATGACGTGTTTCCGTGGCTCACAGACACTTCGGACTCAAGACACTTCGGCATTAAGACATTTCGGCACTAGTGCCAAAATGTCCAGATACTTCTGACCCAAGACACTTCGGCACCAAGACATTTCAGAACTTGGGTCCAGACACTTCGGCACTAGGTTTGGGACATTTCGGCACTAGTGCTGAAGTGTCCGTACAATTCAACCTACAATATAACATCGATAAGACAGCACTCAGTGGTGTATTCAACGGTAATACTAGTTGGCCATGGCATCCCCCTTTTAAACTCAAAATATAAAAGATCCCTATTATTTCTTATTTTATGCATGGAGTTAGCATCTTTTATTAGAAAAATCAAGAGAAAATGCGGTCAAAAGTGCTAAATTTAAAGACAATAAATAATGAAATTCTCTATATAATGTCCAAACTTTTTCTCAGTCACTACGCTTACTCAATTAGAGTCTCAATCCATCCTCTGTTGAATCCGGAATATGCCACTTACAGCGCTGCCGATGAGTTGACAGCTTAAGCATATTAGGTCTATAGAACATAATGCATATATGCTTGAAATTCACCTTATTACTTTAATGCAAAAGTGTTTTACCATCGAATACATGATATTGAAAGCGTATTGCATCATATCCATATCGCAATAATTCTCTCTCAAATGAATTGATATTTGCACTATTCTAGTAAGCAACACGTAGCGCTATCAGCATCGGCAACAAAGAGAGAGTAATCAGTGTCACACTCCACAGCGAGCCGATGCATTGGACAGACCCTCCGGACCTGTGAAGTGCCAGTAACTGCCCAGTATAAAGGGTTGATGTTTGTTTAAGCATCCTCTCCATCCACCTTGAAGGCCATCGCCGGTTCACTTACGCATTCATTAGGTCTATACCTTTTCGTATTACAGTTCCTGAATTATGTCAAATGAAGTCGGCAGTGTGGCTGTCCAGTGCCGGATGGACTGCCAGACACTTGTTGTGGGTACCAAAGTTGTCATCCAGACAGTTGCGGTCACACCCATATAACAGCAGTTGCTGGACGCTGTCCACATATCCGTTGTAATGCCGTATGTGGATGCCTGCTAGACAATGAAGTCTTTTAAGTGCACTTCTCACTAACACGTGCGAACGTCGTCCACGGCGTGCGAATGATGGGGATGGTCTACAAATCTAGCATTGCTAGATTTCACTATAGCATTCTCGCAGACGCTATCAATAGCAATCGACTGCAGTTGACGACGATCGAATGTCGTCAACTGCGGTCGATCGCAGTTGACTTACAGTGTAAGTAGCATCATACAGTTGTTAAATACAGCAAAGTGTTTTGGGACAGTATTGTATAGTATTGTATGGTATCGTGACATTTTGTGCAGAATTGTATTGTACCAATCATTTCCCCCATGGCCATATCGTACCATCACTAATTTTTAGTGTGCAGTAAAACAGATGTTCTATATGTGTGTATTTCATTGTTTTCACTAACTGAAATACATCTATACATAGGCTTCTTTACACACATTCACCACAAATGTTGAACATACAAAAGGTAAATGTAGCATATTGTTCAAAGAATCATGACTTGTGATTCTGGCGCGTCGTCACCTGGTGAAGTCATTGAAAGTTGTTTTCTATGCTAGCAAGCACATGATAGTCTTGGGGCGATAATCGGCATCTACATCTCCATCACTGTGACAAAATGACTTAATCTGCTTTCCCCACAGCATAGATGACATGTGTATTTTGTTTCCCCATTGTGTAGCGCTATCCACTGTAAACCTGCCTAGCGTGTATATCACAGCCTGTGTGGCCCAGTTACGACTGGCAGTTCGATGCAGTGTAAATTCGATCAGATGTTTTTTTTGGCGCGAATTTGAGTACATTTGGTCACGTGAATGTGACTTGTACAGTTGTACTTGTTGATACGTTGTATTTTGAAGGAGTTGCGCGTATAAAGTGAGATGTTGAGTGGCCCGGACTCTTAGTTGTAAGTTTCATATATTTTGTATTTGTTGCTTATGCATAAAGGAGATTAGTGCATAGGAGTTAGTAGTAATAAGATTAGGCCTATATATTGCAAGTTGTATCACAGTGTAGCACGGTAGTGCTTACACTGTTGTAAGGGCGACCAGCTATTCCTATGGAGAAGGGCAAAATTGGGGGTATCAGAACTCCGAAACCCCTGAACCGATTGTCACAAAATTTGGCATGGG
>Ga0209780_1004888_pt1 | contig 10462 bp, 11 predicted proteins | sample WorMetexBAHAMAS2_FD_187384 | JGI IMG/M metagenome (GOLD analysis project Ga0209780, IMG submission 187384) | Marine gutless worms symbiont microbial communities from Max Planck institute for Marine Microbiology, Germany - Inanidrilus exumae... | ecosystem: Host-associated > Annelida > Digestive... | reverse complement strand
GTCTAACACTATTGTTCTAATAGAAGCCGAGGGCTTCTATTAGAGGAAATACGGTATTCCACACGCAGTGAATACAAACACACAGAGTAAACAAATTATTACTTTGCTGTAATGATTTATTCTTATTTCTAGTAAATACAATACAATGAACCCAGTACGCGTCAAGTTCATCAATCAAACAGGAAATAGTATCTAAATATGTTATTGTAAGTGTGAAATCGATTGCAGTTTTACGATTACGTAACGTAAAATTTCAGCATTAGCAGACTGTGGGAGAAAATGACTAACGTAAACAAGAACTCATCAAAAAGATGAGGTAGCGATTAGCGAACGTGAACCTTTTTACGACGATATCGCAGACGTACTTCAAAATACCAAAAAAGAGAACCTACTTCGTTTAGCAAATTAGACGTACAGCTTACAAAAAATTAGTTGTCACTACAATATTAGAAAATATTCATTTGGTTCCCGAGTTCTTAATATCTGGGATAGTTTACCAGATTACGTTGTGGAGGCTGATAATCTTAATGCATTTAAGAATCGTCTTGAATATGGCATCATCGTAAGTGATATATCGCTAAAAAATTAGAGGCTTTGGGCTACATTTTTGTCGGAGATGGTTTACGTATATCTTCGACCACTTTTACGCAATGCGCCACGGAAGGTGCCTAGTTCTGTGAAATAACGCACAATAAGGGCCATTTCGCCGTTCAAGGTCATTTAAGGTCGCCGATTTTGGTACCAATTAAAAGCTCATATACGACTTCCTTCCTATCAGTGATATTACTGATTAGTGATTAATGTACTTATAACTTACTTCCTATCTTGCACCGTTTGCGAGATATAGCCTTCGAAATGTATGTCCAAAATCGCTATATTTGGTCACTCCTCTTGCGTTTAAACCCCCCGACGGAGGGGTTGCCACCGTTGCCCTGGGACGATCTCCAAAAAAATGTTAGTGAATGTCAATGGATGGCCAATTAAGGTACCGTCGGTACCAAATGGCGAAGAAACATTGCCGAAAATTTCAACCGGCTGAGTACGACGCACGAACGTTACAGAAAAAAAACAAACAGACAGACGACAGACGGACGGGCGATAGCATAGACTATAGCGAACGTGAATGTGAGTTCACGTTCGCTAAAAAGTATGAAAGCAATAAAAATTGACATGAAACAATGACTAATAATGATTCAATCATCATCATCGTCATCATAACAGAAACTTGTAAGGCGCCCCTTACAGGGGCTCAGCGGCGCCAATCCAATGTCGTGTTCTAAAATACGCTCCAGGGTGCTTCGAAGTGCTACTGTGCCATTCTTTTATGATAAAAAGAACGGCACAGTAGCACTTTGAAGCACTTCGAAGCACTCTGGAGCGTATTTCAGAACACGCCCAATAATTACACACATAAAAACTAACAGTAAAATGCGAAAAACTAATAAAAACGTTACGACTATAAAAGACTGGAGAAGTGTGTCTTGAGTTTCTTGCGGAAGCTGGTACGAGAGGAGATCAGTTTAATGTCAGATGGTACTGCATTCCAGGCACGTGGCCCGGCGATGGAAAATGCTTTGTCAGTTACATGAAGCCGGGTACGTGAAACGACGAAGTTGCCGCGCACAATATTAATGTATAAAATTTTAACTTTCGTTAAGTTTGGGTATTATTATAATCGACGTTTGATTGTTGTGTAGGTCTGGACCAGGGAGAGAAAAATATTTTTATCCTCCCTCGTCTGGAGTGGACTGTGGATCCAGTCTTCGCTTCCTTAATTTCAGTTTCAACTTACGTCTACGTTTTGTGCATAGTACGATTTCACTCAGCAAGTATTTCCGTTTTGGGTTTTGCGACTTGATTGAGTACATTTTTGTTGTACGCAAAGTGATATTAGTTGTAATGTTCTTAAATAAAGCAGTTTAGCTGTATTTAATGTTGTCTATAATTTTATAAAGACGAAATAATATATTAGGGAATATACCAAGTGGTTACTGAAGGTCAGGTAGCGTAATAGCTACAGCAGAACTCGGCATAGCGATCGTTTCGCCAGACGCTAGGGAAAAGTTTTGAACAGTTATATCGCACTGGTAACAGTGTCAAAATATAAACGAAGTGGTTCGAGTTCCGACACTCGGAACTCGTATTCGAGTACTCGTATTGGTGTACATTCCTAGTGTCGGAACTATTTGTTTACCCACCAAAAGGCTAAACCCCTTTTTCTTATATTACCCCCAAAATAAACCCTTTTACGACAGCTGAATGGACGTCAATGATATTATTCATCCATTTTTTCAGCGAGCGAGTAATAAATGTATGGAATGCACTTCCAGCCGACGTTATTGACTTTGGTTTTGTAAGGAAATTTTGGTATTCTCTCCTTAAAGTTGATCTTAGTTGTTTTACCAAATGTTCTTAAACTTTTTTTGTTTTAACGTGTTTCTGCTTTGTTTGTATAATTTACTGAGTTTTTATTTGTTTTTCATTTTTATCTGTAGGCGACAGTAAGTGCTCCATCGGAGCCTTGTCCGTCTAGCTCTGTTACTGCATGTTGGCGTTTGCCATACTGAGAGTGTATTGTCATTTACTTTTGAGGAAAAATTTATATGATATGATATGATATGTAACTATGAAAGTGTGTTTGAACATTCCAGCACGGCTTACGTACCCTGCACGAAAAATGTAACTGATGTTTACGTCCGCTGTTATTTTATGGTGTTTCACTGCCGCAGGTTTGGGTAGAACCTGGCAGACATTTTTATGTGTTACTAAGCCTAGATCCATCATTCTATCTATCTTTATCATGCTTATCGGTTACTTTTCTATGTTCCTGGTCGTTGTGTAGACGCCGTACTAATGTTATCTTTTGACAATTCTGACTTTTCTCCAAGTTTTACTGTCTATTTTTCATATTGTTTGCCCATGTTCTTGAAATTAACTTTATGTTAGGACTGAACTTGTGAAATAGTTGGTGTTGTCTTGTTTCTTTGTAGCTTGTGACACAACAATGTTTGACTTTAAAACGCAGAAAGGTGCTACACGCTTTCGGAATGTCACCGTGGCTGTGGGTCTATTGATATTTTTTAGCAAGCCTATCTGGGATATGTTTCTAGAGCCTGTTTACAACTCATATGTTAGATATCAAGGTTAGTTGCACGTTGATTCCATGTATTTTAACTGTGTAATAAAGCACTAGAAATTTTCAGTAGCAGAATTCCTTGCAGGGTAATCGCTGGTATTTCGACTACTCAGAGGTTGCCTCATATGAGCCCTGCTTGTTGCTTGTTCACTTAACTTTCTTCCTTACTAACTTCTTTCCTCGTACTTTCTTCGTTACTTATTTACTTTCTGACTTACCTGTTTACTTCTTTCAGAATAGGCCCGTTCCATTTCCAGGCCGGAGGTCGTAGGAGGCGACCAAACCTGTCATTAGTTTTTTTGTGTTTATCTTATGTTGTAGTATATTTTATTATGGATGCATATTTGCTTTTGTTGTGTTTGATTTAGTTTTCAGTACTAAGCCCTGAGATTGGCTGGGAAGAACGTCTCCGAAAAACTTTACAAAAAATGTTTTGAACGGTAATAGGATTTAACACGTGCTATTTTGCATCGGACATCTCAGACAAAGATTGCATGAGCACAAGATATGAAAGTGAATATATAACAATCCAGAGTTGGAACTGGTCATGGGCCACCCCCAGGATCAAGAAACGTGGCCGGGTCAGATTGACGCTGTTTACTGTATAAATGTCACAACCACAGTTTCACCCCCATTTTGCTTTTATGTCAGGTGGGACGTAAAATCAGTCAGTCTACTCAGAGGTTGATTATGGGGGTTTTCGCTGCAGAGGGGTGATACGTTACACTGAGAGAGAAAATTGGTGCAAAGGAGTCAACATATTGGGCCTATGCCTTTCACAGTTGTTAAGCTATTTGCTTGGCTTATAGCGAATTCAGTGATGGTTTTATGTTTGAAATTTGGTTAGTTTCACTTAAAGGATGTAGACGTTATGGGGGTCACCGTTTCATATTTGCAAATCTTGCCCAGCAGGGGCCTCACGATACACCAATCTAGCTAATATGTGGTACGGAACATCAAACCATAAGTTCACTGTTGCATGCCATATTTCCCGATGGTTGCTGAAGGGCGGTTTATATGGGAACCCAAATTTGCAATTTCTATCTCCTTGTGGGTAAAATGATGCACTGATTAAATGAAATTTTATAGGGAATTGCACACCAAATTGCCTGCCAAATTGCTGCATGATCATCGAACAGCAGGAGCCCGGAAGGGTGGGAGCCTCCAAAATTTACAATTTGAGATGTAGTTTTATAGATTCCTGTCCATTTTGCAACGATTTGGCATTGCTTAGGATTTCTGATTACTTGAAGCATTATGCTGTTCATTTTGTGTGTAGGTAATTTTTTTATTAACCGTGTCAAACTTGACAGTTAGTTGAGAATTAGTTGTTGATTAAGTAAGTAATTTTTAAAAATATTAATGAGTTTATGAAACTGTTTTGATTTTAAGGTTTGTTGCTGCATAATCCACCTCGTTAGTTGTATATACAGTGCAGTGTTTATTGTGACGTTAATGTAAAGGTATAGTCCAGTAGTCTCTAAGGACCGTAGGGGTCACTATAGATTAGCGCATTAGACTTTGTGACAATGCGATATATAAATCTACTTTTACCATTACCATTACCATCTCTGGTTTCTATGTAGACAGCCCGCGAGTGACACGTGCACACCTGGCGGTTTGATTAAATTTTGGAAGTGAAATGGAACATATTGTGGATATTCCGTTATAATTATAGATAGTCCAGTATTGGGTTTGATGTGTGAAAATTTATGCTGATGTATCTGTTGCTCAATGGTAATGACATTCAACATTGTACTGATTTCAGTGTGGCGTGGCGTGGCATGTGTGTGTGTGCGCTCTGTTGAGTGATCTGCTGAGTGCCTTATAATTCCGTATTTGACAGTCAAGTTTTCTGGTGAAGCATTTAAACGAAATTGACTTAAAGAGAGAAAGATGTTTAATAATTCTGACAAAATATACACATAGTTACAGCAGTTTGTATTTACCCAAGCCGGCACAGCCACAGGCGTGGGAAGGGCGTTCAGTCGCGTCTTTCTGTCTGTCTGTTTGTCCACACTCTAACAGGAAAACGACTTGAGCTATCATCGCCTAACTTGGTACACATATACTCTATAGCAGTCGCTTGGCATGCATTGACCCAGAGGTCAAAAGGTCAAGGTCACGCGGTTAGAAAAACCGTCATGGTCACTTCGTTGCTAGTGACCGTGACCCATATTACACATACCAATAGGCTGCTGTGCTGTCTGCGGCTGTTGCCGGCGTGGGTCTGCATGTCAATACGACTGCCTATGTTTTCTAATTTGCATCTGTTTCTGGAACACTGCATGTGTATTGGTAGAATTGCAGTTATATAGTATATTAAGTTTCCAATGATTGATGTGTTTTGTTTTGTATTTTCGTCTCAGTAAAGAAACAGAAAGCTCTTACTGATGCCATTGTTGCTGAAGCTGATGAACAAAAATCACAGTGATGTCTCTGATGTCAATCATTTGCACTAGCTGTATAGTTTCTCTGTATGAAAAGACAGACACCAAGCGCTGAGCTGGAAATGGATTATCATTTTTGTTGGCTTTAGGGCAAAAGAAACAACTAGTTTTTAGGTCGACTCCTGCGATTCGACCTAATAAAGTGGGTCTCAAATGTCCGTCCATACGTCCGTCCATCCACAAAAAGTTTCTTCGATTTCCACAAAATTTAGTATGTGGGTAGAGGTCGACGAGTGATGCATGATGGTATGCAGTATGACCTGATCCAAGGTCAAGGTCACGAGCCGTTGAAAGTCGGAAATTCGGCCATTTTCAAAAGCTATATCCTCCCTCATTTATAATGGGGGCTGGCAAGTGACCACGGATTCTTAAATTAGGGGGCAATACCTAAAGCTTATCCGGGCCAGATTTTTGATTTTTGTCCTAGTTTTGGTGTCACGTGACTTTGAAGTTGGCAGTAAGTATGAGTCAACCGCCAGTCCAGTATGGGGCTAATTTATTCTGGCTTGACACTGCCAAAAATTGGCAAATGTTCCAAAATTGTGCCAACGTGTTTCCCTTTTGATACTGTTATGAGTGTTGTGTTTGTAGTAGTTGATTCATAATGGTGTTTGGTGTTGTGGCTGGTGATTAGTGTTAATGTGTGCGACCCTACGCTGTATATATGAAGCTCAGACGGACGGACGGACACGACGACAGCATGATATAAGTAACCGCGCTAGCATGGTGTCGCACGGTAAAAATCGATAATGTTGAATCTAACACGTGCTATTTTGCATTGGAGATCTCAGAAAAAGATTGTACAAGACATGAAAGTGAATGCATAACAATGCAGAGTTAGAACCGGGTCACGGGTCACTTACCGAATCAAGACTCATTATAATCTTTCGATTGAATTACTACCGGTACATGGTCAGTGTGTCATATCCACAGTTTCACCCCATTTTGGGTTTTTGGTACCAATACGCACATTTATGGCAGTGCCGTTTGCAATAAATAGCGTCTTTGACGACTGAAATTTTGTTTTTGTCAGTAGTTTATTTGTTGTGAGTATTATGTCGTCTAGAATTAGTACTGCAATTTGGAACTGGTAATGAGTTTCAGAACGTTCAACAGTCGGTCTGGTCGGATCATGTGTTAAAACGTTTAGACCGGGGTCTGTCTCTGAGACTCTGAAGTACGCTGAAGAACCGACGCATAGCCAGCTACGTACAAAATACACCTATACATATACACCTATATACTTGTCCACTTTCCCCCCCCCCTTCTACTGTATGTTTTAGTATCTTTTCCTTTTTCCTTCATCTATTTTCTTGCTTTTCCACCTGTTCCCATTCTACCAGAACACTGCCAATTCGTTTCCAGGCCTTTTGAGCAAAAATATATATCATATGATATGATATGATGTCGTAGGAGGCGACTAAACCTGGCTTTGTTTTGTGTGTTTTGTATGCATTTTAGCTAAGAATACATGCCTGCTTTTTGTAGTATTTGATTTAGTTTTGTCTAGTGGTGTGATAGTTGTCTGTCCCAGTTGTAGGCGCTGGCGTAATAATGTAAATGAGCAGAGCCTGCCTGTTGATCCCTCCCTTTTTTGGGTGACTGATGAACAAAAAGGTGGCCAGGGTTGACGCTAATATATAGCTGGCCTTCCTTCACTGGGTAGGGATAGCCCAGTGGCGTAAATTTGGTGTGAAAAGTGAGGGGGACCTTGCAAAATTTCTGACTTGGTGTACTTATTAAGTGGGGGTCCGTCCTCCCACTCCAAAAAGTGGGGGTCCGAACCCCTCTGCCCCCCTAAAATTACGCCTATGGATCGCTCTCAACTCATATCCTCTCGTCTCTGATACAGCCATATTTGTGCTGAAAACGAGACGTTAAACTCCAACTAACTAACCAGACATACAACCGACCGATTGCTCTACGGTCAATAAAGTCGTCGGTATCGACTACCACAGGTCAAGTAGTTAAGTATTTGTGGAACAAGTGAGTTATAGGCCTGGAGTGGTGGAGCGATAGATGATGAGTGGTGAAACGTGGTAGAAAAGGTAGAGACATGAGACGAATTCAAAAAGAACGATTGGTCAGAGACGGATGAAATGAAACAGGCAGTTGATTCCCGAGACTATGTGATGCTTATCGAAAAGGGTAAAACAGTGTTTTGTACCGATCAAGGTTTAATGTTGAACAAAGGTTTCAACAGATGAAACAAGTGCTACTCTAGGAGCTAAAAAGAGAACAGATAGATTGAATGCTTATGAAAACTTCGTGAATGATATTCGATGCATTTGTCATATTGAGCCAGTGAATCGAATTTGGATAGGAGTAATTTAGTAGTAGTATAGTAGTATTAGAAATGGATATTATTTAGGTGGCGTTGTCGCACTGCTGCTGCAAGACCACCGTACAACGTCATTGAAATGAGTTTGTGGCAGCCGGTACATGGTGACAGATCAGCACCGAACGACAGACGAGCTGATAGAGCACGGTACATTGTCAGATCGCATCAGAGAACGACGACCGGAACAGAACGGTCTTCAGATCTCGGCGGAGGGTAGAAGGCTGAGTCGACCTGGGTGGTTGGAGGTTGGTTACATACCGAAATAAAGTGCCGCCTCCGGGAGTCGAACCCGGACACGGTCACCCATCCCAGTACTAACCGGGATCAGCGTAGGTTAACGTCGTTGATCTAGATACGCCGCCACGTTTAACTACTCTGGTAGCCGAACGGCCACAAACTCGTCACAACGGTACCGGGTACCGGGTCACGTGGTTTACTTACTTGCTTTCGCACTATTTCCGTTTAGCCATGTAAGATGTAAACCGTGTTATCTATTCTATCCTCCTAGATGTAAGCATAAACAAAGCGAAAGGCGAAAGTATTTAGTTGCAATATGAAACGGAAGAGTGATGATTTGTCCCAGGCAAAGTGTAACAGGAAATTTGACGTCTGGCCTATTACAAGATTTGATCGGGAATTTCCTTATTTCCGGTTACCGTCAGAACTCGGCAGTTTTTCTCTCGATGGATCTCGGGAATATGTCGACAGTCGGTCGCAGTTGAGGGTGTATAGCCCACCCAGCGAAGGAAATGTGGCGTGGGACGTATCGCACGGATACAACGTCTTTATTCAGAGAGATGAAAACAAAAACGAATATCTAGATCACCTTTTAAAATGGATCCAGCTATATCGACGTAGCAAGTTCCCTTCATCCAACTGTGATACTGATTCGTGCAAAGACAATAGCGATGCTTCCATGTAAGAAAATGTCTTTACCAATTGCACTGAAATGTCATTTATGGGAATTTTTAATGTTTTTATTTAATCTCTGTTAACATGATATTGACACTTGGTAAGTTGTCATTTTGAATTTAGGATCCTGTGGTAGTTGTTGCACTTTTAAAAGTGTTGGATCAATCTGGATGCAGACTGCATAAAAGAATTAACTTTACAGAAAATGTTGAAATGGTCACAGGATTGGCAGATGCAGTTCAGTACAGATAAAATACAAGTAATGCACTTTGTTTTAGTAACTAGTGGCAGGAAATCAGAGACACAGTGTGGTCAATAAAGTGAAATCTTTGTTGATGTTTCAAGTTTAAGTCAAGCTTTATTCGGACTGGATGAGATGATGAGAGAGACAGTTATTTAGATTGTGGTGTAAATTTGTGCACAAACTCATTTTTCAGTGATCTAGTACTCAGATCCGGCTACGCACACAAGTCACACTGAAGTTCTTACTCCTTACTCATATTTTTGGTGTCAGAACTTGAAATGCAAGGACTCAATATTAGATGATGAGGAGGAGATAATCTGGAAGAAAAAGAGTAAGGAAATGAATAAGTAAGGAAGAAAGTATAAAAAGGAAGATAGTAAGTAAGGAATTTAAGTAAGTAAACAAACAATTTATATGGCATCAAAATCAACAAATGAATCAGGGCACATTACCACCTCCGAGCTAGTACGGGGCGACTATCAATTATAAGTAGCAAGTATAGGTCACCAGTGGCTGACTAGAAGTGGACTCACAAAACAGCCATAGTAGTTAGATATATTCTGGTGTTGGAAGGCATATGTTATGGTACATCAAGTTGCACAAAACAATTGCAGTTGTTTTTTAGTGCTCTGGAAATAGCAATTTATGATTTACAAGTTTACAACATTTCTTGTATCTACCAGCAGCAGTATAATGATGTTCCATGGTGAAACTTTATTTGCATTGTGACACATTTGCTGTGTCGTATATTGTTGTAATTTCTGTATTTTTTAAGTTACAACAATGTGACTGTAATGTTTAGATGTACAGACTTTGTCTGTTGGCGAGGTCTGCTGACGAAACTCCTTTGCTGTCCGTATGAGAAGTTGGAAGGGTGGAAAATTGCCGTTTGCCGATTCCAACAAACACTTTACATGTGTGAATTTGAAACTTATGAGGAGTTACAAGACAGTCGGTTTGATGACAAACGCCAGCAAGAAATGTGTTATTGGGGTTTCAAGTTTGAGAGCTACATTACTGCGGGTAAATAGATTACCATACAGTCAGAATGCTCACACTGTACATTTACATCGTGCATTAAAACATAGCTAATGTGGCCGAGTCCCATGTGCGGTTATTTCTCTTGAAATAAGTGGACTCGTTTTTCAGTTTTTTCCCTTTCCCTTATCATTATCATTTATGGAATTAAACTCTATCTGTTAACGGTACGAATCCATTTCCATTACCGTTAACCTAAATTGTACTGCTGGATGCCCTTTGTTTCACCCATCCAACACTGTCAGAGAGCTGAGACGCGTTAAACTACTAGCCGCTACCGGAAGTAGTCTACGCTCGGCTAACAGTAGCTAGCGTAGCATAATTTAACTGGCACGCTAGCT
>Ga0209780_1004887_pt1 | contig 10462 bp, 4 predicted proteins | sample WorMetexBAHAMAS2_FD_187384 | JGI IMG/M metagenome (GOLD analysis project Ga0209780, IMG submission 187384) | Marine gutless worms symbiont microbial communities from Max Planck institute for Marine Microbiology, Germany - Inanidrilus exumae... | ecosystem: Host-associated > Annelida > Digestive... | reverse complement strand
AGGCTATCGTATGGTGAAAAAAAATAGCCGAAAAGTTCAACCGCCTGAGTAGGGTGCACCAACGTCACAGACAGACAGACAGACAGACAGACAGACGGACGGCTCATAGCATATAGCAAACGTAACGTAATACGTTGACGTTTGCTAAAAATAATAATTTGTACCTTTAAGTTATCACCGCTCCCATGGAAGGCGTGGCCCGACACGCGATGCTGGAAAGAGTACCATAATCTTGGGCGGATCTATGATTTTCAAATAGATTTTCTTGGTGTTTACCTCCCTTTACCAACCTTTTACATCATCATCATCATCACCATCTACTAATTTATAGTGCGACTATTACATAATGAACAAACATAACTGCATTATAATAGTCAATACAACATAAAATCAGAAGTTTCCGTTGCATTCATTTCCAAACATACCCATTTCCCTCCCCAAATCCAACAACCCAATCTGGGTAGAGCTGGGCACGGTCGGGGCTTGGGGCTCTAGTGCATTTTTACTGCAAAAGAACAACTGACGACCGTTTTTGCTTTTTCGAGCAATAATGTAATAAAAGTGTGTCGAATTAAATTTCACTGGCAATTGCTCGTGAATTGTGTCCATGTTAGCTATTTCTTTATAGTCCTGTTCCATTGTTCTTGTCAATTTTTGTGCTGTATGGTTTGCTATGGAACAAATAAAGATAGATAGATAATCTGCAGCACAAGTCAGCAGCCATTCGTCGTAATGGGGCATCGGCCGCGCTAATCGAGGGTGGACACGCCGGACTCGCAGCTAGTGCCGTTAAACAACTCGCTGCTGGATGCGGTCGCTGCAGAGGTGACGGTCCGTGTCGAGAGTTCATCGCGCAACTGGCCACTGACTGATGTATAATCCACAAACACAGACACTCACATACCAGTCTGGAGCGAGAGATATACGTGGTTGAGGCCTAAAGTTTGTCCCACGCTGCTGCTGGACTGAAGCTTCAGTGACTATCGCCGACAAGCAAGGAGGTAACGAGGTAAGTTTTAATTATATACTCAGGCACAGGTTGGCGAAAGTCATGTTTTGACGGTCTAATGATCCTACATGAATTCTTTCAGACTTCTTCTCTTAGCGCATTCTAGTTTAACATACAACATTATTTATTCGTATTTGTGACAAAGTAATATTCTGCATCAGATATTCGCTTCCTCTAATGTCAAACAGCTGTCGAAAGTGCCCCAAGTCTGCCGTATTACATCATCAACAGAGCCGGCGCCCATATTAAACAGCGACAAGTAGCTCAGCTGTCGCCAGCGAACCCGAGCGACGCGCTGCATCACAGCAAATGGCAAAATTTTAAAATAGTCACGTGACCATAACCATTTCGGGAGTGATATGTCGTCATTTTGATAACATTGGATATAGCCTATCGGTGTAAGAAATTTTACGATTATAGTTTTAGTTATTCCTGATTTATGTTTAGCTTTAGCCGTTCCATGTATATTTTAGGGGGACTAAAAATTTAAAATTTATCATGTGACAATAACCACACCCCTTTTGTGGGTGATATGTCACCTGCTGCTAGAACTTGAAATAACCTACCTGTGTACTAAATTTGACAACTGTAGGTTAAGCCGTACCCGTGATATGATTGGAAAATGTGAAATCTTTGCGATCACCAATTAAAAATGTATAACGAAATGCAAAATGTAGAAATTGAGGTGGTTTAGGGTGGTTAGGGGTCACCCAAGATCATCGGCAACCTAACCATTCGATAGAGCGCATACGACTTCCTATTCGAATTTAATAGAAACTATGAGGCTCTATTGTACCGTTTTTGAGATATTATCGCTTATTTTCCAACAGTTAAAAGGGTCACGTGACAGTGACCACGCCCCTTTCAGGGATAGTTTGTCGTGGTGGGACTTGCTATGGTCAATCTGCACACGAAATTTGAGTTAGTGTCTACGATCATCTGCAACGAAGATATGAAAGGCAACGCAAAATGTAATGAATTAACCCCATATACGCGACTGACGGTCGACTCCTACTTACTGCCAACTTCAAAGTCACGTGACACCAAAACTAAGACAAAAATCACAAATCCGGCCCCGATAAGCTTTAGGTATTGTGCACTAATTTAAGAATCCGTGGTCATTTGCCAGTCTCCATTATAAGTGGGGGAGGAGATAGCGTTTGAAAATGGCCGACTTTCCGACTTTCGAGGGCTCGTGACCTTGACCGTGACCTTGGATCTGCTCATACTGCATACTGTCGTGCGTCAGTCGTCGACCTCTAGGCCCCCTACCTACATACCAAATTTCATTGAAATCGAAGGAAACTTTTTGTGGACGGACGGACGGACGTATACGGACGGGCGGACGGACATTTGAGACCGGCTTTATTAGGTCGACTCGGAGGAGTCGACCTACAAGTTCTCGTTTTGAGCCACCCTTTGGGAGACTTAAGGATAACGCACAGGCTTCATCTATGGCTCGATGAAAGCGCATTGTCGACTTCCTATTAGTGATAATTAAACTTTTTTTCGCATGCTCTCACGGCTGAGGCACTATTAAGCGAAATCTGTGGAAATGGTCGTTTTCTGAGGGTGGGTCACTTTGAGCGCAAATTTTATGTAGATAGGACGTCGCCCGCCATCCGTCCATGGACCGTTGGATAGAGGAATGATGTAGCTACAACAACGCCTCTGAAAGTTTTCACACAAATAAAATTTGCAGCAGATTTCTTTCGACATCTATGTCTCAACTTCCTATTATTGCTAATTGAACATTGTTCGCAAGCTTTCACGGTCGAGGCACTATGAGCGGATATTGGTCAAAATCGTTGTGTTCGAAAAAGGGGTGGGTCACTTTGAGCGCCAATTTCAGGGGGAATAGGGCATCGCCCACCAACGACTGTTGGCGTCAGAAAACTAGAGTCCCTGGGCTGTCACGTGGCGTTGTTTGCGTGATCCTACGTTTAACCGTTTTGACACATGTGACAGACAGACACAGAGAGAGACACACGACGGCTAATACCCGCGCTAGCTAGCGTCGCGCGGGTAAAAGAAGCGAAACGGAGTCAACGACGATCGAACGGGAGCTAAACGCAGCGAAATGGAGTGAAGTAACTCAGGTAACTCGCAGAGGGACAGCGCGACGCCATATTATGGCGTCGCGCAACCGACTACGTGTTGAGCCCCCGCTGGTCACATTCTTTTCGCTCTTCTTCTACTCATTTTTGCAAATTATGTGGCGTCGCGCGGTCCCTCTGCGACACCTGATTTACTTTTTCGACTCCTTTATACTATCTTTCACTCGTGTTTTCGTTCCTTTTCGCTTTTAGTACGACCCCCACATAGGACGCACCTAACATACACAAACACACACACACACACACAGAGACAGACTGCCCTGTGCTGACCCGACGAGCCGCTGACTCGAAGCTGACTGTCTGCCTCCAACTAACGGCATCATTGCTCTCTAGACAGCGGCGCGCGCCCATCAGCAGCCGGCTTCAGCAGCTCGTGCTGCAGAGATAGTGATAGATCACTGGACAGTTTTCTTGTACGCGTAAATTCTGTTCGGCTCACGCAGCCCTCGCAGTTGAGTTGTCGGTTTCGTACGCTGCGGAAATCGGGTATGTAGGCCTAGACGGCCCTGAGCCCTAGGTCAGCAAAGGGGCCAGGGCTGTGGTACATATAACGTTAATCGCGGGCTCGGCTGTGGCAGCGGCAAAGTTGCCAGACGTCAATGTGTCTAGCAAAGTGGCGAGACGAACAACAGAACTCTGTCGTGGCGTAAGCTCTTAATCGTCTCTGCTACAGGCCATCTGTAAGTATACTTAGGCCTACTACGACACGTTCGAGTCGGCTTTCAACATAAATATAACGAAGCTGGTTGTTCGATTACGTGATTCACCAATAGAACAAAATTGAAAATTAGTTCGATTATTAATAGTTAAAAACACTGTTCAACATTGTTTTACTAACCGACCAACTTCAGCGGAACGATCGATTTATACAAGCGAACGTGAAATCATAAGCATCACCAAGTCGCTGCAAAATCGGTAGGATAGCTAAGCTTACACATCCCAAATTGTAATCTTGGGGATTCCGATACCCACCCCACTGATCAATGCCAAATTTGGCGAAAGTGAACCAGTGGTGTACTCTGCCATATTTCACCTTTATCGGTGCACCATGTCGCCCTAATCATACAGGGTGGGCCAACAAAGTGATACCACTCGTACAATGTAATATATGTACGAGCGGTATCACTTTTTTGGCCCACCCGGTAGATATCGTATATCAAAATACTATACTGATGGGCGAAAGCCCCAAATTTCACAGTATTTTCAAATTCAGCATTCTATGTTGGCGCCACCTAGTGGCGCAGAGACAACGTCAAATGCGAGAGAATTATAAACCTTTCAATATCCAACGACATCCACCCGTTTCAGACCTCAAACAGCGTAATGGCGATATGGCGTCCAGAGACTTCACCATTCAAAATCGTGACGGACGAACAAACGTACAAAAGACATCGAACTGTTCCCCCCACCCCCGCGGCGTGCGAAGTCCGAGCCCCATAATACTCGTCATGGTGATATAGAAAGTTACTATTTTTGCATCCCTTAACTTCTTTCGTATTCGACTTGTAGTTTCGCTATTACTGGCGCTGAAAAAAAATTGGGGAATGCATAGCAGAGGTTGCCTCCGGAATACCTCGAGTGAATTCGGAATTTGACCAAATTAAAATGTGAATCGACTATATAACTAGTCAAGTCAAGTCAACGATGTTGACAGACGCAAGCTCTCTGAGCCTCTATGTCCATATCGATCTTAAAACACTAATACTACTTTCAATAATTTTTAGTGTCAAACTCAGGTCGATCTCCGGTGCCGGTAAGGTCGACAGTGCAATCATATTGGACTTCTTGGAACATCCAAAAGTTGTCAAGTCTAGACTTGAATAAATCAACAGATTCAACAGATTCAACATCAACTAGAGAATTTGGCAAACTGTTCCAGATATTAATAATTCTATTACGAAAATTTTCTGAAGATCATAGTGACTTCTATTTTTCAACAATCTAAAATCATTTCCTCTAGTTACTTTATTAATGTGTAAATCAATTCGGGTGCTACTTTATAATCATATTTTTGTTTACTTATCTTAAAGGCCTAACTGCTGGCAAACTCTGATGAAAATTTCGTAAAAATCACATGCAAGAGTCGACCAGGTCGACTCCACACCAAATTACACGCTAATCGGTGCAACGTGTCGACCCTGCGAGGCGAAAAACCCCCTAAATCGACGTCTGAGTAATGTAAATACCGGCTGTTTGCCCTGCAAGTAATCCTGCCGGCAATAAAACCAAAATTCAGAGAGATAATGACTATTTGTTACTTCAGCATTCGATGGTGATCAGAATTTCGTACAAAATAATAATAATATTATTATTATTAAAGACGCCAAACTTATAGCGTGAGGTAAATTAATAAAAACCGGAAATGAAGATTTATGAAAGAAAGGGAGATTTAAGAGAGAATAAACGATAACTAAATAACTGGGCCTAAAGGCCTAAAATAGGTAGGCTTCCTCGCTGTAGCGCTTTGAACTCACGAGCCTGCTTTAGGCTTACCCCATCTCCATCAACAAAACTGGTGAACTTCAGGTTATCTGTTTGTATGAAATAATTCGTAGGTCAGTCCGCAGTCAGTGTCTGATTGGTCGAGCTGACCGATTACGTCACTAGCTCGATGGGTGCCGACTTCTCCTATCAAGACCTAACTTCCTGTTCGTCACATCCAGGAGGATCACGTGTCTCATTTGCATATGCACCATCCAGTAGGTATTTTCGCGCACTGTTCGATTGTACACTTACGCTTAACGTTGAGAAATTGTGCATCAGTCTTTATAAGCAAATAAGAAACCATTTGTGTGATGCGTAGTTAAAAGGATTTTTATATTTCGAATTGGTTTTGTACTAATGCCTGCAGATATATGGTAATAAGAACTATTGCCCCTTGTAATATTTTCCGTAGATGGTTTTCTATCCTGGGGCTTTTGTTTCGATGTGTCCGGTGCTCTTCCCTTCAGACAGACGGCTGGTTAACAGGCGTTTGACATTTTTATGTGTCCGAAGATATAAAGAGGGTGCGCCAATAAAAGCAATCCCTTAGGAAAAATTCTATATATCCACAATTGTAGCAGATTTTTAATACTAAATTTATAATTTTTTACAGAGGAGGATTGAGGCCATAGGCCTATATGCAGCAAGTTTCGTTACAGTATTTGGTTTGATTTAAAAACTAAAACTACTTAAACTTAAAAGTACATTTTTCCTAAGTGAACGAGCAGGGTGCAATTTAATTGGTAAAACAAAATGTTTTTGATGGGTAAACCCAGTAATGAAGACACAACGCATATTCAGACGCTATGTGAGCAAGGATTTGGGGCTAAAGCGATGAGTATAAGTCATTTATCCTGACAAAACTGGAGCTTGAGCACTCTGCAGACGATTTGCCGTCGTATCGATGAGACAGGTTCAGCTGTGAGGTGTCGTGCAGTTAGCGGTAGGCCTGTGTTGGTGCAGCTGGTGGACATTTTGAAAACTCTGTTTAAAACTAAGTGGGCAGCTGGCATTCATCGTTTAAACGTTTGAAATGTTGACGAAACGTCTTCCAACCAGTGTCACTACAGCTACTTCCCTGGCTTCCTTCAAAAGACAATTAAAGACATTTCTTTTCACTAAGTCGTTCCCATAATTTCAGTTTGTGTACCGTGTCCTATAGAAGCACTTTTGCTCATGCCAAGTTAATCTGTACGTTTCTAACTAAACGTTGATTCGTTATTCGTGAATATTCAATGCACAACTGCATGATCACTTGAAAAAGTGAACTTTAACGTTTAAACTGTTGTATCCGTTGAATCAAATCAATTGCTTCAATGAAATTTACAGGATACGTTGATTGAATATTCACATATATAGTCTAAAAGTTTGGCTCAAATCTGTACCACCGTTGCTGAAATACAGAAGTGTTTCTAGGGGATTGTTTTTTTATTGGCGCACCCGGTGGAAAACGAAGTCTGGAATCAGTTCGAGGAATAGTCGGTTACATGCATGGTTAGTTGGTGTCATTGACGTTAATTGTGCATACTACATCAACATGTCCTGCGGTGTTATTTACAGGTCTGAGTGGTAGTGAACCGTCTCTGAAGAATCCACATGACAGAGTGAAGTCAGCTCCGATGACTGGGAGAGCAGCATTTTCATCCCGCATACAGACATCAACACAGCGCCCCAGCAACGGTCTGTGAATGCATGACACGACCTGTTAAGTTCTATATTCGGGCGTCCAATGTGACACTATTTTCCCGACTACTTTAGTGGTCCAACTGTAAGAGTCAGTCTGGTGTGTGTGTATGTCTGTCTCTCTATTTTGTAGTTTGATTGTTTCTTTCACACTCTTGTGGTGTAGATTTTGTAGTTCTGTTTGTTGACTGCCTGCATGGCGAATAAAGATTATCAATATCTTTTGAACTAATTACCATTGACCTAGATATTTGGCTTTCTGGTTCATCTTGACGCTATCTGGGTCACATTCAGAGGTCAAGGTCATAGGTCATATGTCATAGGTCAAAGTTCAAGGTCACAGGAGGAAAATGTTGCTAGAGTGGTTGGTGCGACCTCGAGTGGGGATTTTCTTGTTTTCTGAGTGCTGATTATGACAACCATTCTTTGGATAATAGACACGAATAAGCCCAGATTTCGAGTTCCACTCATGGGATTTTTGTATGCATTCTCAAGTTTTTAGTTAGAATCTTACTACCGTTCCTTACGTTTTTTACCAGTGTCTAAGCTTGGCGTGTAGTATGACGTCACACACAGAATATTTAACCAATTTTTATTCAATGGTTTTTATAATTTAATTTTAGTGAACACTCAAATCTGACAAGTTTTATTTGCACAATTTGTTGAGAAGCAGTAGAGGATTCACCTTTTCGGACCACCTTGTGTATACGCCATAACAGAACGCAGCGAAATGTGGGTTGGCTAGCCATTGCTTGGGACGAAGCAGGTGCGAGAAGAGAAGCGCTAGCGCGTAACGCGCGGACGCAAGTGCAGGTCTATTGGCTAGAAATGACTCGACGAACAGCATGTCCGAAAATACAGTGGCGGCGGTGGCGGTGCCTGCCAATACCGGACTGATGTTTCTTGCACAGAGAGTAGTCTTGTCTGCCGCCGGCCCCATCCGCCCCATCTTTGTATATTTGGATAGCAGTTGACCCAGTCGAGTCGACTCTCGGCGGACAGTAGCTCGCACTTGGTTCTGGACGTGGCTACGGAATGCCGGATTGCCGGTGGAATCGTATCCGGGTGGGGGAGGCGTTTCCATCGCGAACGTTCACGATGCACCAGGCACGTACGAGGTGCATACGCATGCACGTGCTTGGGTGGAAAGCTGACGGCATTCAGCCCGGCCAGTTTCATTCAGCCATCACTTCCTGTTAGCAGCGCTGAAATCTCGCTACTGCTACTGAGTTACGACGATTATCTCCGCCACCGATGGCGGCAGGCAATGTTTTGACCCCCTTTTTGTCTGTTTGTCTGTCTGTCTGTCCGTGAACAAAATAACTAAAAAATTATAGGGATGAATTTTCATAAAATTTGGCGAATAGGTAGACCGAAGAGTTGATTAAATTTGGATAGCCGTACTGTACCTCGAGTACGGTATTGTACGCTATTTGTACAAATTTGGATAGATATTAGGCCTAGGGTCAGGCGAGCGCACCTGCTGGCCGGTAATTACGACGTGTGACATGTCGGAGGTAACTGCTCTGTTGAATGCCCTCTAATTAATTCGGTAGCTTAGCGCTGTTGGTGAACTACCGCTAAACATCTAAACGAACGGAGTTGGTTTCTGGCGTAAGGATTACCTCAGAGGACAGCTATACTTTGTCTATATAATGTGGTCTTGATCCGACCATGGAAAGGGAGATCTCATGCTTTACTGAATGCCTATGTACGTAGAAAATTTTCAGTTCTGGCTACGCCACGGTCAGCCACCCCAGCAATTATGGATAGGATGAACTGACGTCATTGTAGTCTACAATCTCTATGTTGCAGAGCAAGTTGTCGTACTTTGAGATGTTAACTGGTGAAGATCTGTCACGTTATTTAAACAAAATTGAATCGATGGGTTTAAGTAAAGCTTAATCTCGGTGATCTGACTGTAAGTGCTGCAAAATGTTTACATTTCCGTGCCCTACATCATGGCGGCCAGAACAGCTGCCATGGATTAAACTGAAGAAGGAACGAACGAAGTTTATTTGGCAATGAAAGGTTTGACAATGGCTGGCTACCAGTATAGGCCGAAGCCCATCAAAGCTGGCCAGCAAACAAAACTACAAAAGACATTGAGATAGACAGAGAGCTGGCAGAAAAATACAAAAACCAATAGGCCTACTACTACTAATACAACAGAAACGGAAGAAAATATAAAAACTATTGCTGCTACTATTACATAATCATACAGTAAGTACATAGAATTAATGAAATGCAATCATGTCAACATATTTTCAGACAAGTAACATTTAAGAAATTAAGTTCAGTTTCCAACTTTGCGAAATCACGAACATACGGCTGCACGGCTTATGCTTTCGCTTCATGGACTCCGTGATGAAGGCTTAGACAAGTAGTCCTATATGATGCTATTATATAGGACTACTTGGCTTAGAGGAGAGAACTGTTGTATAGGATGTTTTCGTCAGCCGAGCATAAATCGACCGCGGACGCAAACGGTGATAATGTCGGTAACAAACATCCTGCTACATCGCCGTGCTGAGGCGATAGAGAAGAGGAGCTGAAAAACCTGTGTATTTTTACATCATCGCATCGGCTCATTTCAGCATCCTCAGGCAACGAATAACTTCAGGCCAACTGATAACAGCGGGCAGCGGTCTGTAATGTACGCGTAATTATACATAGGGTGAAATGACGTCACAGTAGTCTATCGGAGGTCGTTGGAGGCGACTAAACCTGGCTTTAGTTTTTTGCGTTTATTATGTGTTGTTGTATATTTTGTTACGGATGCATGTTTACTTTTGTTGTGTTAGATGTAGTTCAGTACTTGGCCAAGAGATTGGCAGGGAAGAACATCTCCGAAATGACTTATTTTGTGTCGGGTGGGACGTAAAACCTTAACCACTGTGACCTTAAGTCAGTCAGTCACAGTAATCTATTCAGGGGCAGTTCTAGGAATTTTCATTTGGGTAGGCCAGTCAGAGGCAAGCAAATTTTGAGTAGGACAACAGGAGTGGTGTACGTGGGGATCATGGGGATGACCCGCGCCGTTTGGGTAGGCCAGGCACGAATTTGGGTCGGCCTAATAGCTAGAACCGCCTCTGAATCTATAGTCACAATACGATCTCCATGTTGTGGGGCATGATGTCGTATGTCCTTTCCACCATAGGCCTTTTCC
>Ga0209780_1004886_pt1 | contig 10463 bp, 4 predicted proteins | sample WorMetexBAHAMAS2_FD_187384 | JGI IMG/M metagenome (GOLD analysis project Ga0209780, IMG submission 187384) | Marine gutless worms symbiont microbial communities from Max Planck institute for Marine Microbiology, Germany - Inanidrilus exumae... | ecosystem: Host-associated > Annelida > Digestive... | reverse complement strand
ATAGAGTTCGCCACAGCTTTCTGCTGACACCTTTAGTGTCGTCGATCTCGGCGCGCCAGTACAGCTTGTTCTTCTGCTCGTAAAAAACGCGAAGTGACTTCAGCCGTGTCAGCCAGATTCTCTTATCCGCATCTGTGCGTCGTCTTCGATAGCGTCGCTCGGCAGCTCTCACCCGCCGACGAGATGCTCGGCATTCAGCGTCGAACCACGGCGTCAACTTGCACCGCTTCTGCCTCACTGTGACTTTTGGGCAGTGCTTATCGAGCAGCAGCATCATCTCGCTGTCATAGAGGTCCACCAGATCATCGGGTGACAGATCCGCGAGACTGGTCAGGTCAGCACAGAGTCTGGATGCAGCCAGGTCTGTCTCGAAGTCTGCAGCAATGAGATTTCGCCATCTTCTTCGTACGATGACAGGGTGTGAAGTGGCCTGTTGACGCAGGTTCAGCTTGAAGTTGACGACAGCGTGGTCGGACACGAAACTGCCGACAGACAGCTGCTGTACTTCAGTGTCACAGCGCGAGATGACTACGTCGAGGATGTGCCCGGCCGTATGTGTCGGCTCTCTGACGTGCTGAACCCAGTTTATGCACACAATATTATGACTGAATTCGTATTATCAGCAGTGCTGCGTCAAAATAATAACAGCTAGAAAACATAGGCAGTCGTATCGACATGCAGACCCACGCCGGCAGCAGCAGCACACGGCCGTAGCAGCACGCGTTATTAGCAACCGTGCGACCGTGGCGGTTTTCGTAACCGTGTGACCTTGACCTTTGATATTTGACCTCTGGGTGCATATCGAGCGACCACTATAGAGTGTATGAGTACCACGTTTGGTGTTGATAGCTCAAGCCGTTTTCCTTTTAGAGCGCGGACACACAGACAGACAGTCAAACAAACAAACAGACAGACGAGACAGAACGACCTACCCACGCTGTCAACTATGCAGCCGGCGTGGGTAATAAGTATTACGTGTTGCACGTCATATTGTGCCAGTTTTATTGTTATTGTATTTGCATCAAAATAAATGCATAAAGCACAGTATAATATGATAAACATTTTCTGGACTCCACAGTAGGGATAAAGTCCTCCAGTGACCTGCATGAACTACAACTACCCTCACCACTAGTATTTATTGGTTGTCTATCGTCGGGCTTAATCCCTATACCAAAAGAAGAATTATATGTAGGCCTGTTTTCGAAGAAATAGACGCCTATTATGCAGTGATGGATGTTATAGAAGCAAGGGATTGAAACACAAAGGAAAAATTAAATTATTATTGTATTATTGTACATTATCTGGTCCAGTATTAACATCGTCTTTGGTAATACTAACCGTGGCGTAATTAAGGGGACAGAAGGGGCAGTTGCCACCAGGTGCAGCAGGCAAGAGGGTGCAAAACAGCCTCATCAAAAATATTTAGACTGACGACCACAAAAGTGAGTTACATAAAGTTTGCTGAATGAGCCAACAGTCAGCGGCGTAACGGAAAATCGGACTGCTGGCCTCAGACCCATGCGACGACTTTCGGCGTAAATCCGTCGTTGAATGTTAATAATGTTAATAGATGAGTAAACGGGGTAGCAGCAGCTGAAGCTAGTAAAGTATATGGTATACGTCGATGTGTATAGCGCATCGTGGTAACTACCTCTAATGCGCTCAGACATGGATCACACAGTTTTACCTGCAAATTACACCATGCCTGCCTTTACTCTCCAGCTGCAGAGCATCACCGTCCTTTTGCTGATACTCACTTTACCATCCCACGGAGAGTAGAAAGCTCAGTCGACCTGGGTGGTTGGTTACATATTGAAATAAAGTATACCGCCTCCGGGAGTCGAACCCGGACAAGGTCACCCATCCCAGTACTAACCGTGCTCAACGTAGGTTAACCTCGTTGATCGAGACAAACGACGCTACCACTACGCCACGCCGCCAAAACAGCGTCGTGACGTCATAGAGAGCCGATGTGATGCTCCATGTCGCGGTGTGTAGGCCTTGCGCAAAACGCTGGGTTGTTGACGTCTACAGCTTTCTGTGACTCGCCAGTGAGTGAAGGTACAGCTATACACAGACTGAGGGCCGGTGTAACAGCAAGTAACATCGCTTATAGTTGTAAGACGTCCAGCTAGCTTAGCAGAAAATCATACTATCAAAAGACTTAGTTCCGGCAAAATGTCTACAGGGTCCCGCAACGATCGTCAGAATGCGATATGGCCGATGACATAATGTCGCTCGAGCACGAGTATATGATCGCGACTTCGTCAAACTATGAACCCGCCGTCTGTGCGGTTGTTACGTGTCTCTGCGTCAGCCGAGTCCAGCCCTCGCATCCACCCGCAACATCATCGGTTTACGGATGACGATATCGCTCGACGTCAGCCAAGTCGTCACTCGGACAGACCACACCCACCGGCAGCTTCATCGTCGGCACGCAGAAACTCGAAGATTCCGACTCTTGTGCGTCAGTCGACAGCGGCCAAGACACGCGACACAGCCGCTGATGGAACGCACGGCAGAGTGACCGGGTGCGACCTTCGACGATCTCTGTCTGCTGGCAGAAGCTATGAGACTGCGACAACGATGGACGTCGCCCCATCGCGGATACCGAGGGCAGCACTGCTTCTGTCTGGAACGCCGAACTCGTTGGCGGCCACCGACAGCAACGCGTCGACACCTAGAGGAAACGACAAGTCAACGCAGTCGTCTCCGTCACTGTCAGAACTGTCATTGTCACCAAACCTGTCACCACGCCACAAGGCAAAGAAGACCCAACGAAAGTCGCCTTCTGGCAAAGTTGTGTCTGGAAAGTCGCAGCCATCACCGTCTGACGTTTCGTCGACGACCAAAACAAATGAGACGCCGAAAGGCAACGAGTGTTCAAGTGTTGTGCCTTTACCTCGTGAAGAACAAGAACAGTCGCTTGCTGATCTCATAGTTCAGGCGTTTGCTTCCGCGCCACTTCGTTCAAGGAAGTCGCCGAAATCGAAGGCAGCGACCACCGAGCCGCCCGGAACTAACGCAGCAAAAACAGCAAAGAGAACGAAACGGTCAGAGACGATACCGAGTCCACAGCTTGATCAGACAGACGATGCACGAGAAACATTGCCATATCTACCTGTCGATAACATGCCGCCACCACACTCAGCAGCATCTGCGGTCCAGGAAAGCGGCAAAATCAAGATTTCGAGGCAGTCGCCGTCACCGGCGTCGAGGGCGCACGGTCCAGTAACGAAGACTAAACGACATCCTTCTACTACTACGACGACGCCGACCATGTCAGAGCCAGTCCAGATGAATCAGTCGCTACGACGAAACACCGACGATCCACTAAGTGCCTACGCAAATGCCAGTAGACAGCTTTCAGATAGGTCTACCGCGACCGACGGTCCTTTAGCCAAAAATAGCATATTCACACCAGCGACCCGCTATGCATCGCAGTCTTCAAAGATCTCAAAATCTTCGCCGATGAGCAGAAAGGCGGGACTGACAGCGGTTGTGAACAGGCATCAGAAACCTCAAAGCGCGGCGAATAGATCATCAACGCCGGCTAAGGCGAAGAGTTCGGCAAAGGCGGGAAAATCGTCGCCGAAATGTCTTTCTACCGCGACCGGCGCTGCAGCGGACGATCGTCGACGGAGTCAACCGCCAGCGTCCACGCCTGCTGATGATGGTGGAACAAAACAGTCGCTAAACGTAGTCGATGACGATGAGTCGCCGCGTGATGCTGCGGATGATAGAGTCAACAGTTACGAAACTGGATCAAGACGAAACACATTCGGTGGCATTGCATCCAGTCGAGTTGGCGCTGGTGGAACATCGACGTTACCGACTGACCGCCAACATGGTGATGACGACGATGACGACGACGAGGCTGCAATGATTGCTGACATGGTTGACAAGCTGCGGCAGCGTCTCGATACCAGCGACGTCAGCCAGCTAACGTCACAGCGTGACGACGCCCGACAGACCGCGAACGGCGGCGTTCTTCTATCCTCCGACATGTTCGCTGCCTTCCCAAATGCTGCGGCTGCCGATATCAGCCACGTCGACACGGACGCCGAGGACATTACCAAAGAGACGTTCCCGCTGATCGAGCCGTTTCAGCCACGAAAACGAAAATCTCGTCGAAGTATCTCGTCGTCGCGCGGTCGGCCTGCGGCGCCAGCGAGAGATCTGACTTGGACAGCAGACAGCGACACAACGCTGGACGAATATAGCGGCGAGTTCACCAGCGGTGCGATAGGGCATCCACACTCACCTCAGAGAGACCTCACCTGGATAGAAGATGACAGAGTAGGCCGACTGCCTGAATACAGCGACACCTTCCATGACAACGACACGCGACCACCACGCACACCAGTGAGAGATTTCACTTGGATAGAAGACGGGGTTATAACGTCGGCCGAATACGGCGACGAAATCGGTGACGGAGCGACTTCTCTGATAGGTCAGAGAACGGGCGTCTTCGATCATGAACGATTGAAACCGGGAACGTCGCGTGCTGCTGGCGATGAGAGGAGGACGAAGAGGCCGTTCAGCGGCGCAAAGATAGAGAGTCAGCGAGAACAATTGCTACGACGCCGGTCGGTTGAGAACGATACAGTACAGGCAGCGAGGCCATTACATCGTGGTAGAACGTCGCACAGCGGCACGACAGACAACCTGCTTTTATACAGCGACAGATCACCGACACGCCTCTTCACCAGTCCGCCTCCTCTTTTTGCCGCTCCTTCACAACGCTATAGTGCTCCTTCTGTTCTCTGGAACACCGAGCCAGGTGACCCGTCTTCCGTTCTGTCCAACACAGAGACTGACAGCGACGACGACAAATTCCGACCACTGGAGGACCGGACCGTCGAGCAGAGCGCGGAGTTTGCGGCACGTGAGATGCACACGTTATGGACGGAGATCGCCGACGGCTACACGAGTCTGCTATCGCGATGTCACAGCTTCGCCAGCGACGCGACGATCGCCCGTCGACTGACGGAACTGCGACGTCAAACGGCATCGCTGATGGATGCTCAGAGACGGTTCGATGGCGTCGTCGACCCGAATATCATCCATCGCGTCGACGCGCTGCGGCGGCGGGCCGACTGGCGCCGACGCCAGGAGGTGTCGGCGGCGTCCGAGCCGGAGCGACGAGAGTGGATGGTTCGTCGGGCAGAGTCGGAACTCTCACTGGCCGGTCAATTCGCAGCGGCATTCAAACAGTACTCCGACGATATCGCCGGTGGAAAAGCTCACGACCCACGCAGCTATGACACCGGCGCGACTTGCACAACCATCGGTACAACGATCGTTGTATTGCAGCAGCACAATTAGCCGAAGAATTAACCTGCTTTGCAAGTGTTGTATATACATTCTACACACGCCGACGGCTGTCGCGTGGGTAGGGGTTTCACCGCCGTTTTTCTGTTTGTTTTTCCAGACGATATCTCAAAAACCGATGTGGCTAGGATCACCAAACTTGTCACACAAATGTTCTATGATGAGTTCTGAAAACCAATTTATTTTAGGGTCAAAAGGTCAATGACACAACGTTTGTGTCGGTCTTCAGACAGAACGCAATGTTACCGCTGCTGCGTACGTAAGCCACGCCGGGTTTTTCCTGCTGTAGTGCCCCGCAGCACAAGCAATGCTAGCGACACCGGTTTTTCTTCGCGTCACGTTCCCACGTCCGCTTGCCGCTGGGTTTTCTCGGCGTGAGTTTTTGCACTCTTGTGAGTGCCGGCTTCTTGCAGTTTACATTCGTTGATCTACAATTCATATTGTTCCATCGCATATGCTGTTGTGACTTAATAACTGCATCCATTGAGCTGTCAATAATTTGAGGCGTATTTTGCAGACTGCACTGTTTGTCGTTCACAGTGTTCGTCGTAATTGTTTTCTGCATTATGCATTACGCTGGCGACATACCGCTCTTTTATAAAAAGCGGTTTGATTAATTAATTACTTCTGCCACTGGTTGGCGGTTTGTCTGTGGGGTTTGTGTTCTTGTTTATCAACAGAATAACTTAAAAGTTATTGTGGATTTTCATGAAATTTGGGGAGTAGGCAGTTTACGGATCAGCTGAGAGTGGATTAAATTTTAAAAGTGATCCGGAAAGTATTCTGGATATCAGTCATAAGTGCCGGAAAACCACGACTGCTGGGCTTCGTGTAGAACGGAGCCAGTGTTCACGTCAGCATCTGTATTGGTAGAACTACAACGGTCGACATTAATCTACTTACTTTATGCATAACGTTTTTGACGATTTAGATATGGACACAGGTGACGTCACCGGTCACCTGCGTCCGTCGTTCACTTTGAGTTGAGTTACTTACACGCACTCACCTGCTGCTAGCCGACACTGTGCCGATTTCAATGTGGCGTGGCGGATGTGTGCATTGTACCGAGTGCTCTCTAGTTATAAATGTTTTCCATTATGTCTGTGACACATCAGATGCGGATGACGGCGGTGAGAGACGACAAGCCGAGTTCCGTGACGATGAAATGCTGCGACGGTGCGTGGTGTCAGAACGCCGTCCTTCGACCACTGCGAGTGACCCATCGCCGACGAAACTGTATCTTTGTCAGAGTCGTCACCCGAACCATGACGACCGATCACCTCGCCTAAATGCCGCTCCCGTCATCTCTGGAGGTGACACGTCTGACGTCAAGCCACGGAAGCCGGCACGTCATTCCAACAGGGTTGACGACACGCCAGGAGTGATTAGCACCGACCCGTCATTGCCGACCAGTCGAACGCCCCGTCCTCGACCTTCAACCACTTCGCCGCTACCAGTCGACGGCGGCGCGCCTCGTCAACAGCCGCAGCCGATCATGAGTATCCACTTCGACAGCGAAGAGATCGACTCGACGCTGCCAGGCAATGGCGCAAACGACGACGGAGTTACACTGGGACTGGACACCGACAGGTGCACGTTCGAGACCACGTTTCCGGTGCGTGACCGACGGCAAGCGACGCGGGCCAGACTTCCGGCGCTGTCAGACGACCATGTCGACGACGATCAGGACCTGCGTCGGAAACGCTTAGACTTCGACGAAGAACAGCAACCGGGAGAAGGACTGAGGCGATGGCGGACGCTGGAAGACGTTCATCAATCGTCAATGGACAGTCTAATTGTGCCGGAAGACGACGGCAGAGGCGACGCGGAAGATCTCAGTACACCACCGAAACATAAGCAAAACTCGTCACCCAAGCCAGGACTTCACCCGCGTCGCGTCAAGCGCCGATCTACGTCTGCGCCCAGCCGGTCGTTCGTCGGCTTCTACGTGGATTCCGACTGGGATTCGACGGACGACAGCCAGGACGACGCGAACGAGGAGTACCAACGCCGACGCCGCGACGACGGAGCCGGTGATCGACGGTCTATTGGCACCGGTGCTGAACTTCTCGAGCTCGAAGTTGGATCCGAGGACTGGATGGAGATGCAGCGTGATATTTACCGGACTCAGAGCCGCGCTGAACAGATGTCCAACCCTCCGTCACCGAGAACAAGAATTCTGCTATCAGCTAATACAGTCCCGTCACCAATCGACCACCAACAAGTCCTCATATTGACTCCAGCTACCAAAACTGCGCGGACTGTTGTAACGACCAGGCAAAACAACGTTCCGCAACAAAGACACCAGATGGCAGTTCCTGCAACAAACTCAACTGTTGGCCAGATTAAGCCAGACCAGGTTACTATAAGCTTACTCGGTTTTAACATCGAGATTCAGAGATTGCTGTTAGCGCTGTCCATCATCCTCTTGCTGGCAGGCATCGTCTATAAATATGCCTCGCCATCCACGGCAGGGAAGCCGGAGCAATTAACTGCAACAGAATCACCACAGTGGAAACTTGACGAACTGGTATCTACGTATCTTACTGATATTTTCGACTAACATCACGCAAATTAAACCTTATGTATGCTCATGAAACCAATCATGTAACTGTTACACTAGATCGACTGAATCAAACAATCCTAAGACGTTTTAAACAAAAGCACTTCTTGAAGCACACTTGAGAACGAATCTTGAGTGAATGATCCGGTGTATCAGTGTATCACCCATTAGTGTACAAGCGCATGGGGGACTGCACGGCTTTTCGTATCATTTGAAAATCTTGTGAAGTAAAGTCTACGTCACTGCGTAAAACTCTCTCTCTAGCCCGTCTACGATGGTTAAGGTTCTTTTACACGGGATGCACACCGTCGATAAAAAATTCCTATGGCTAAAAATTTTGCGAACTTCGGACAAGGGACATAGCCATAGCAAACAATATTTTGGCGTGAAACGCCTTCATTGTTTGTGCTGGCATTTATAACGGTTGGGAAGATCGCAAAAAACTATAGCCTACACACACCGAGACCCTCGATGTAACCTCTACATCTTGTAAAAATTTCGTGAACTTTAGTGCAATAACTCATTAACATGTGGCCAGTATGCAGAAAGTGGGTGGATGCACATATGCAAAAATATGCACGTTTGCATTGTTTCCACCAGACTGATCTCCACCAAACCTTCAGCAAACGTAGAGCGATTAGTGTGCTTTACAACAGAACAGGTACATTCAAATTAAGACGGCGGCTCAATCAAGGGACGTTGCTATAGTAACCGATTTGTGCCGCGTGTTGGCGAAAATTGACACACCCCGTCTTTATTCTCTCTGCTGGCATTCAACAGCGGTTGCGAAGATCGCAAAACCTATACCAATACCGATACCCTCGATGTACCCTCTACATAATATGACTTTTTGCAAACTGGCCACAAATCGCAATGATTTACTGCACTGAAGTTCACGAAATGTTTACAATATTATTGTAAACATTTCGTGAACTTCAGTGCAGTAAATCATTGCGATTTGTGGCCAGTTTGCAAAAAGTCGGTGGATAGAACGTGGGTGGGTGCACACATGCAAAAATACGCACGTTTGCGTTGTTTCCACCAGAATCTATAGACTGATCCTCATCAAACTTTCAGCGAACGTAGAGCGATTACAGCAATATCGATTATTGCATTAACACCGCCGATGATTCCTCTACGTCTGATAAACATTTCTTGAACTTCGGTCCAGTAACCTCTGAGATCTTGTGGTGAGTTTGCAGGTGCTCGTAGGTAAAAATACGCACGTTTGCGTAGTTTTCACCAGAGTTCCTGGACTGATGTTTACCAAAATTTCAGCAGGTACAGAGCAAGTTATGGGCTTTATAACTGAAACTGCGACGGCTCGCTCAAGGAACGTTGCAATGGTAACCGCTTTGTGACGCATGTGATGTCGGCGAAAATTGATACAACCCGTCTTCATTCCGTGCGCTGGCATTCCACAATGGACGGAAGGATCGCATCGCAGATTGTTGGTTTCTCTACGTCTGGTAAACATTTCGTGAACTTTGATCCTGTAACGCCTGACTGGCCTGAGCTAGTGGCTAATGTGCATGGTGTACAAATGGCTAAAATACTCTATGGGCTGATTTTTACACGTCATTCGCTCGGTGGCAGTAGCATAGTCTGTTTGTAGGTACGTAAGCAATGCACAGTCGAGTTTGCGTGCGCCGGGCGGGCTACACGTTGGGCTTCGCCCCGCTTTCTAGTTGGCTTATAAAACGTCAGAGTTTCGACGGCGATTTGAGCACTGACACTCGATAAACTATCAGTAATTTAAATGACCTTCAAAGACCTTCAAGGTCGTCAGGAATAATACCCTTCGGTATATCAATTATTTCTGCTGCCGTTGTTGTCCCTCCATAGGCCTATCCTGTATCGCTTTTCGATACACGGCGAGATACTGGTCGGAAATGGTGAATTTTCAGCCTCATCTCTATTTAACGTCTCAAATGAGGATAAAATCAGAATTTCGAAGTGATATTTGGTATGAATAAAGTATGCGGGTGCTACGAGGGTCCCGGCCCGGGAGTCAGCAGGGTCACCAGTCTGCCAGTTAACGGGACGCCAATTCAATTTCCATTTATTACAAGTCTCCGCTGCCGCTGACAGACCCGCGTCACGCGGTGCCTCGCGCTCACCGTACTGTAAACAGATATCGACGGTCAGTGTGATGCACTGCTGACCGATGACCGTCGCCAGTTTACCACACTGACCGTCTACCTAAGTTGACAGCACCTGAAACGATCAACCGTTCCAGAGATGTGGTTGGTGCTCACCAAAATTTAAACGTTTCGCGTGACCGAACCACGCCCCCTCATATCACGGCTTGTACGGTAGTACAAGCTGTTGTAAAAGCGACTAGCCAAAGTAATGGGAAAGGCCCAATTTTGACCCCCCCGGGGCTTCGAAACCCCTGAACGGATTTTGATGAAACTCGGAATATATAATCGGGTCGCAAGTATGACCACACATGCAAATCCATGTGGCGCTGCGACAACGTGGGTGGTCTGGGCGAACACGTGAAAAAACACATGTTGTGGTTTCTTAGGTATACCTTTTTTTTACTTTATTCTTCGGCTCGCGC
>Ga0209780_1004885_pt1 | contig 10463 bp, 4 predicted proteins | sample WorMetexBAHAMAS2_FD_187384 | JGI IMG/M metagenome (GOLD analysis project Ga0209780, IMG submission 187384) | Marine gutless worms symbiont microbial communities from Max Planck institute for Marine Microbiology, Germany - Inanidrilus exumae... | ecosystem: Host-associated > Annelida > Digestive... | reverse complement strand
AGTGTATGATAATCAGAGACCGTAAAGAAACTGCCAGAAAATGTACAGTTGCATTAGAATATTCCATGTCTGTTATTATTACTGAGACGGTTGTTTTTTAGTTTTTTTGCATTGCTACCAAGCCTTTCAGTTTGTTTACTCGGCCACTTTATTTATTTATATTTATAATTTTTAAAAATCGTACGTGCTGTTGCTATCGCAGTTTTGTTTTAAAACCAGTTTCTGGCTTTGTTAATTATAACTAGGAATTTAACTGTAATAATAATTTGACCATAATCATTCTACCTCCATTTTGACGGAGTTTTTCGAGACGAAACTGTGTTTTTCCTCCACTTGTTAATGGAAGTGAACCCTTTGAGCCAAGTGGCAGTGGTTTTTTCATAGGTCGGGAATACCCTTTGTCACACAACAAACGGTGTAAAAGCACTAAAGCAAACACATACCACTGACCCATCTGGTCTTATATAATACTTGAAATATAGGCCTGTATGGCTCTATAAAATTTCCATGAACTTTTGAAACACTGTTTATGAATTTTCCGTGAAACTGGGTTTATTTTCAAAAAATTAGTGTGTAGATAGCCCGTTTTCCCATGAAGTTGGTTGGTTCCTAACTAAAGGCTCATTGATTCTTGAGTAGTTGCCACTTCAGAGTGTATGAAATGTCATTTTGTGTGATTTTGTATGTGTGGATAGCTGGAACATATTGCAAAGAATCATCCGGCCTACACCTGGGTCAAGGATGAGGTCGAATCAAGGTATGATGTCTTGTCTACTACTACTGCCTTCTCTATTTTAATGGCACACTTGCCAATAAACTATGGTTAGCTTTTCTTAGTTGTTCTTCTTTCACTTGCTCCAGAAAAGAACCTTTAAGGACACGGTTCATAACAGGCCAGGTGTCCTGTCTGTCTGTCAAACAGCAGTGTTGAAGCACTCATCCCAGTCATAGAACATCGCCCACTGGCCTCGTCCTCTCTTGATCCACTGCCAGACTCTTGAAGGAAGTGCACTGCTGCCCTTACAATGGCTCTTTTTGTTTCTTTTGCGGTGATTGATTACTTCCAGGATAATAGTACTGTCCTTGTCCTACAGTGAGGATGCTTGTTACGGCTCTGAGACTGTAATTTGCTCTGATTGATTTGTTGATTTCGGCACTATATAAATTGTTTGTTTGCTCACTTAATTTTCTTACTTACTTTCTTTCTTCCTTACTTATATTCTTTCTTACTTATGTAATTCTTTGAGAATAGGCCCATTTCATTTCCAGGCCGTAGGTCATAAAAGCTGACCACACCTGGCTTTAGTTTTTAGGTCGACTCTTCTGAGTCGACCTAATAAAGTGGGTCTCAAATATCCGTCCGTACGCATGTCCATCCGTTTGTTTACAAAACGTTTCTTCAATTTCGATGAAATTTGGCATGTAAGTAGAGGTCGATGAGTGACCCGGTATGACCCGATCCAAGGTCAAGGACACGAGCCCTTGAAAGTTGGAAATCCTTCCATTTTCAAATGCTGTCTCCTTTGCCATTTACAATGGGAGCTGGCAACTGACCACTGATTCTTAAACTAGGGCACAATATCTAAATTTGACCAGGTCGGATTTTTGTGTCACGTGACTTTGAACTTGGAGAGCCAGAAACTTGATTTCTGAAGAGTCGACTGTCAGTGCCGCACGGGGCTAATTTATTTTGTGTTGTTGTGTATTTTGTTATGGATGTATGTTTGCTTTTGTTGTGTTAGATTTAGTTTTTTCAGTACTGAGCCAAGAGATTGTCTGGAAAGAAAGCCTCCGAAATGACCTATTTTGTGTTGAGAGGCATGTGAAACCTTAATTGATCAGTCCTTTATTGAGGGTTTGTTTCTTTGTCGTTTTCTGTAGAAACACACACACGTACACTGTACTGAGTGAGATTCTTGACTTCATAGCACGTCGAGACCAAGTCGAGACACCCGCAATGTTAACCCGCGACTTTCACGTATGGCCTGACTACCATGGCAACCGGTCGCCATTGGCTGATTCCACCACCTGTGGCATGGTAACTGCACTTACTTACTTTCTTCTGGTACATGCCGTAGATTTTAGCGCTTATTAGTTGGACAATTCAATTTACCAGAAATTTTGCTTCTGCATTTGCTTCTTAGCCCGCATCAAATACAAGCAGTGCATAGATGTGGTCTGTTCCTATTTTCTCATGTTTATGCGATCTCTATCAAACTTGGTATACAGATAGTACTCGATGAGAGAAGCACAGCGGTATGACCTTGACCCGGATCCAAGGTCAAGGTCACAGGGGCCCGAAAGTTGCAAAATCAACCAAATTATGCCAAGCGGTATCGCATCACAAAATGCGCCGCAAAATTGGGCTTTTGCTACACAAAGTGAGATTTCAGGCACAAATTTGTGAGAATCAATATTTTCGGTATCTTATTTAATCAAAACAAACGTAAAATAAAGCGCATTTTTGCACATGTTCGTCAATAAACAATCGTCAATTCACGTTAATTAGCGGCAATAGCGTGCACGTGGTTCAGCCTACTTCCGTCAACAACTTGATGTATTTATTACATGAATATTCATGACAACGCATACTTAGTTTCCAGTGGCAGTAAAATGTAAACAATGTAAGTTATGAGTGGAATTTCAGAGAAAACGTTTTAGTCTTGGCTTAAAACACTCGATCCAAATGGAATTTGGATTGGTGATGAAATATTTCACAAAAAAACGGTGCGCATATTGTGTGTACTTTGTGCAAAACACCTCGAACGGCTACGTTCGTTTCGCAACTTTAGCGACGCCTTCGTCAATGGCATTACTGGCTCTGCTCTCAAACGTGATGCACTGCCATTTAAAATGGGAGCTGGCAAATGACCACTGATTCTTAAACTAGGGCAAAATATATGAATTTGTTCCGGCCGGATTTTTGATAATTGCCCTAGTCTGCCTTAGCGGAAGTCGACCGTCAGTCCCCGTACGGGACTAATTTTTCTCTCCTTATACTTTCTTTTTTACTTGTTTACTTTCTTACTTGTTTACTTCCTTACTTATCTATCTACTCCTTGCAGAACAGACCCATTCCGTTTCCGGGCTGGAGGTCGTAGGAGGCGACCAAACATGGCTTTAGGATTTTTTGGGTTCACTTTATGTTATACATGTTTTATATATGTTTAAATGCGTATATTTTGTTGTGGATGCATGTTTGCTCTTGTTTTGTTTGGTTTCATTTTTTCAGTACTAAGCCAAGACATTGGCTGGGAAGAACGTCTCGGAAATGACCTATTTTGTCGGGTCAGATGTAGAACAGTTGTCAGTCGACCTAACCTTTAACCTGACACTTACTTGTACTTTGACGCTGGCAGATTTTGAGGGCAAAGAGTAGCCGATTGATATGCAGATGTGAAAGTGAAAGTTGTGGCTGATACTTTGCTAGGTGTGTGGATTCCGTCTGTTAACAGGTGCCGAGGACCTTGCTGTGCAGTACCTTGCCACTGTTCAAGCACTGGCTGTAAGTATAACTTAACCACTGTTAACTGTACTGAGTGGTTAAACAGTTAGTGAGCACACCATACAGGCTTCGGGTCTGTAATCCGTCCCCGATTTATTTGTTGTTTCTGGCACTATATAAACTGTTTACTTAGTTATTTCCTTACTTATTTACTTCCTTATGAATAGGCACGTTCTGTTTCAAGGCCCAAGGTCATAAGAGGCGACCGAACCTGGCTTTAGTTTTTGTGTTTGTGTTTGCTGCCCGACGGTGTCGGCAAAGGCCTTATGTTTTTAGGCTGTCCCGTTCATTCATTCGTTCATCTGGACAGATCTTGTTAACGTGATATCCCATGAACAGCTTGAACAGTTTTGATAAAACTGACAGGGAATATTCACTAGTCCATACTGACTGATGACCTGATTAGATTCTGGAGGTCAAGATTGCAGCAGGCCGTCGAGGTGGCGAAGGCGTCGAAGTTTATCTTCTAGTTTGTTTATGTTGTTCAGTACTGGTGTTCTCGTTTTTGCCTCATGAGTTAAAAAATGGACTGATGATGGTTAGTTGAATGAAAATGCATTTTACAGTGGCTGCGTTTTTTTTCTCCAGGCTGGATTAATCCAGTCCGAGATGAGATTACTCAGACGAGATTAATCTGCTCTGGCATTAAAATAGCTCTGGTCTGTTTACATTAACTTTTTCAGGAGAAATGTCAATAGTAAGAGACCAATAAATAATGGTAACTTGATGTCAAAAGGTGAGGTGATAACTGTGCTGAATTTACTTATTGAATCTTAAATACGGACGGCTGTTACTGGCAACAATTTTGTAGACATTGCTAAATCTTACAAAAACACTGCATATACATAGTTTTTGTCAGAATTTTCCACTCTGTATTTTACCGTGCAATACAGTTAATAAATGGGCGTGGCAAGCCGTCCAGTTTCTTTGCATTTTGTCAGAGCAAAGTCAGAATGATCGGACTGAACTCGTCTGGAGTTTTTAACTGTGGAGCGAATCGCTCCGACATAGAAAAAAATGTAGTAGTCAGTACCAGACGAGTTTGCTCTAGAGCGGTCTGACTGATATATAATGTATTATTTATTGGTGTAGCTCAGGTCTGCAATGTGTGGTGTTTATAGTATGGAACGCGACACATCATTGACACAATGAAGCTTGCTGGTCAGAAAGTTCAACTGCTAGTTGTCTGTGGTGGACTTTCGAAGAATAAACTCTATGTTCAAACACATGCGGATGTTCTTGGTTTGTGCCTGTATCTATGTATTGTTCGCGCTTTTGACGTGTGACTTTTTAAAGTGATTACTTTATTTTACGTGCATGTAACATAACACATTGGGTTGCGTGTCAAATCAATGGTTACATTTCAATTCACTGCATTGAATTAGTATTATATGTCAGTTAAGTGAAACTGTTGTTGATTGGCATTTGTCATTGTTCTCTCTTAGTCTGCCAAATGTTGGTGTGAATGCTGCATAAAGCTGTGTGCAAGTCAGCAGTTACCTGATCTGCTGTCTGACAGAATCCATACTTTGCAGAATTGTAGAAATCCGGTATTATCTGGGTCACCAGATCGGATATCTGCCCATTCTTCGTGTTTATTAGATTGCCCGTTCTGCAAATGCGATCTTATGTATTGTGCATGTTTCTTCTTTTCTCTGTCAACTCACATTCTTTGACGTCCAAAGCTTTTCCACATGATGTGGCTTCAGCCCCAAGGGAAGCACTGCTATGCAGATTTCCTGAGAGTGCCCCGTAAAAAATGGGGATGAAAAACCCCAAATTTTGCCCAGTTTCGCATCTAACCACAATATATTAAGCGCCATCACTCGTGATGTGGAAGGACAATAGAAAATCGAAAAAAATAATGTTAACCACTGATTATTTACCTGTATGTTCACCAAATTTGGTATGGTCAGTTATACGGTGATGGAGATCAATGCGGTAGATTATGCGGGGGTGGGAAAATTTTTTGAGATTTTTGACATAATATCATGCTATATCTCAGTAACGGCCCTATCATTGCTGCAAATGACTATTAGAAATCATATGTAGCTTGATAATGGTGACATTGCAAATGACCTTGAGTGACCCCTAACCACCCCAAGACGGGTGATCTTCAGGTTGGGAATTGACACGTTCATTGCCAACATTCTAGTATTTATTTTTAGGCCTCATTACATGCACTCAGATGGAGTAGTGTGGTCTGCATGTGTGTCTGTGTGTTGGGTAATCTGTGCAAAAACAGATGAACCGATCAAGATGCTGTTTTGGAGGCTGACTCATGTGGGCCCAAGGACAGTGTGTAACGTGGTCGGTTAACATCAGATGAATTCATTTGCAATCTGCGATGGGTGACAAGTCGGCAATGCGGCCTTTTGCCAAAGCACTTTGGCAAAAGTACTTTGTATTTTGCACATTGGAAGCCTTTGTTTAATCAATTCTTACTACAGTTCAACTTTGAAGACACAATTTTCACTGTTGCAGTTGACTTTTGTTCTCGTTGGCTGCAGAATATTATCTGATGCATTGTGGGCAGGTTTACCAGTTTTGGTTCCAGAAAATGAAGAGATCGTGTCGCTAGGGGCAGCCATCGTGGCCGCTTGTGCATCACAAGAATTTCCAAGCGTTCAGGTGAAGTTTTTTGCTTTAAAGGTTGAAGCAGAACATGAAACACATGCATCAACAGTAACATAAAGTGCACATGGTTTGGCATAGCAGTAATGGCGCTGGGCGTATGAACGAAGTTACTCTACGTCGAGCCCGGTTAGTACTGTAATGGGTGACCATCTTCAGGCAGGCGTACCACCTCGGTGTGCAACCAGCCACCCAGCCCAACTCTGCCTTCTACCTCAGCAGGACGGGAAATGCGTACCGGCCAAAATGCTATGCTCGGTAGATGGAGAATAAAGGCAGGATGGCTCATTCCAAATGTGGACGATCCCTTGCAGCTTGGATCACCAAACTTGACTTACAGTTGTTTCACCGTGAATCCTGGAAACTTGTTTATTTTGTATTTAAAAGGTCAAGGTCACAACATCTGTGTCGGTTTTTAGACAGAATGCAATATTGCCATTGCTGCGTACTTAAGCCACGCTGGGTTTTTACTGCCGTAATACCCCACTGCACAAGCAACGGTAGCGACAGCGGATTTCCCTACATTGTTTCCCCGCATCCTCTTGCTGCTGGATGCATATGTAAGTCGTGCTGGGTTTTCCCGGCGTTGTTTTTTTTGCACTCTGTGAGTGCTGGCTCTTTCTAGTTTGTAGCAGTAGTTAGATGATGCTACCAGCAGCAGGGTTAAGGCTAGCAATTAACAGCTGAATTTTGGCAACAAGAAAAGTTGAACATGTAGATATTAGAGAAGTTGCTAATAGCCAAGTGATGGTAATTTACTAATAAGTGACCTTCTTCTTCATGTGCCTAATTTTTTCACACAGACTGTCAGGAACTGCTATAGATTCAGACATTGTTAAAACATAATTAATACACTGATACAACCATTATTGTGTGTAGATATGTATTTTGCACATGTCATTGACATTACTGCCCATTTAGGGGGTCATATCTCAAAAAAAACCGTCAAAACCGGTGACAACTGTATTGTAAAACAGCAGATCGGATCTGTGCAAAATTTGGTAATTGAATGTGAGTGACGAAACAATCAACACAGGCCTTTTCTATTTCTGCACCATCTACCTGGAACTCTCTGCCTGAACACATTCGCCGTATTGACAAGTTATCAACCTTCACACGCCAACAAAATCTCGTGTATTCCAGTCTGCTTTACCCGTCTAGTCACCCTGTGCCAACGCCTCTGATTCGTTTTACGATTTCTGGCACTTTATAAAAATTTGTGTGTAAAATACAAGTAAAGTAAACAGTGTGTAGCAGTTAACATCAATCAGCTTAGCTTTTAACCACTATGGGAAACTCACATGCCATATAGGATCACCTGCCACCCGGCAGAGGTGTGAATCCCACCTTTACCACCAGTGGAAACAGGTACTTGTATGTATGTTGTGGGTGCCTTATATGTTGGTAAATATACTGATGCTGTACATGTGAAAAGCATTGAGTCCGACCCATTGCGGCTATTAGCTCATTTTGTACGTTAGAAATATTAATTCTTACTTACTTACTTACGAATTGTGTCTGTTGTGTTATTCAGGCGGCAATGAGTGCAATGTCTGGCAGAGGTCGACTCATTTGGCCACAGTCACACCTGGCAGAGTTAGTGATCGTAATTAACACACTCAGTTTTTAGAACAAGTCACCTAGTCACCTACCTGCAGTGCATAGATGTGGTCTTCTGCTACAGATGCGTGTCTGTGTGATGGTTACTCAGATGTAAAGGTAGAAGGTAAAGGCTTCCCATACTCATTACCGAGCGTTGGGCCCGGAGCTGATCCTGGTATACAGGCAGTCAGCCCACAAGTGATTATAAATCATCCACCCGGCGGTAGGCTGCCACTACTTTCCGCCAGGCCTGCTGTTACCTTCCCAGCCGCAGAGCATCACTGCCCCTTGGCCGGTACCAAGTTATACTGCTTGATGACAGAGGCACATAGGTGTGAACAACTTGCCCAAGGTTGTTATGCAACATTTTGTCCCCAAGTAGGATATGAACCCACGACCTGTTGACCACAAGTCCAGCACTCTACCCCTTGCGCCACCACAACGTACTGTGCACAAAAACGGCTGAGCTGATCGAGATGCAGTTTGGTGGGTTGACTCTTTTGGGCCCAGGGAACCGTGTTTATATGGGGGTCGAGGTCCCTCCATGGGCAGAGGCAATTTTGGGGATTGTTTAGCCCAGTGAAGAGCATTGGGAGTCTATGCTGCTATGTATTCAGCAAAAGGGATTATTTGCTCCTCAGTAATGCTACGACAGTGCCACTTTCGCAGCTCAGTGTGGCAATACATTGTCCCCGTGAAAAATCTGCCCCCCCCATGCACTGTGGCCTCATGTTAAAATTCTTTGACTACTTGTTCTTAACCGGCCTTCTTTCCAGCATTTAGTCACGTTGAGTTGTGTCCCCGAAACAGAACCTTCTGTATTAATTGGAGCAGGCTGGATGTACTTGCTGTACTCCAGCCAACAGTGTTGAAACACTGAAGGATACAGAATGCAGAGAAAGTCACCCGCTGGTGTCATCACCACAGTGTAGTTAACGTGCCGATCTTCAACACGATATCTTCAATATTTTGATACAGTTGGTTGGTTGATGCAGACATCGTCTGTGCTGTGAAACCGACGTTAGCGGAATTTGATTAGCACCATTAAACCTGATGTAACAGGAAATTCTCACATAATAACACAACACACACACACACGCTGCAGTTCGACAGCCATTTTTCACGCGAATCTGGATTGCTCAATTGACTCCTTGATTTCTCTGGATAGTCGATACAACATTTTTGTGAGGAATGATTCCCATCCGGCCACCAACCAGCAGAAATGGTGTGCCTCATCCTTTTTTCATCCGTTAATGGAGAACTGAGGGAAGGGACATCACCCCTCCCCCCTCATTTACATCGGTCCTGCAATGCCATTAGCAGCAGTTGTGTTAAGTGTATCATACAGAAGATGTACTACATTTGTGTATTTCTTTTCTGTGTCTTTAACCCTATGAATTTAATGTTCTCACGCTGTCTGAACCCTAGCCCTGTCTCCGGGCCCCCTGTACCTTCTGTACAAGATAGGCTGTGTAAAATCTGTAAGAAAGTATACACTCTCCCGCTAAACCGGGTCTAGGGGAAATAGTTGTAATATGTCTCGCTATCTGTGTTCTTTCACTTAGGGCCGGTTTTTCCACCACAAATTAATCTCCCATTAACTTTAATGGGAGATTAACTCCCTTTAACTAATGGGAGTTAATCTCCTCTTAATGTTAATGGAAGATAACTTTGCACTGGAAAAATAAAGATGTATAATAGACTGTAGTTTATTTACTGAATGGTGGAGACTGGACGTATGCATTATCTGGTTTACCAGGAAAGTGGATTTGTGGGGTTAATGCGTAACAGTACTTTGTTAACCTGGTGTTGGTCACTGTCTCTTTTTTCGGCATGACTTGTGCAGTTATGCTATAGTTAATGTAAAAATAAGATTGAAAATGTCTGCATTAATCTAAATCTGATATCACAGTTAGTAGCGTGAATATGTACGCATCTATTAAAGTATATGTAAACTATATATATATTTGTTGTTTCTGGCACTATATAAATTGTTTACTTAGTTATTTCCTTACTTACTTATTTCCTTACTTATTTACTTCCTTATGAATAGGTCCGTTCTGTTTCCAGGCCCGAGGTAATAAGAGGCAACTGAACCTGGCTTTAGTTTTTGTGTTTGTGTTTGCCGTCCGACGTTATTGGCGAAGGCATTATGTTTTTAGGCAGTCCCGTTCATTTATTCGTCCGTTCATTTGTTCGACCGGATATGTAAAGTATATATCGCTTGTATGTTTACTTGGAATGTTAAATAACCAGTTTGCAATTCATGATGTTTGTGCTTCCAGGTTTCACAGTCGTAAATACGCCGTGTTTCATCTGATGCTACAACACCAGCGGCTGTATCGGCGAACAATGCAAACAACGGAGATGGAAGAAGTTCATTCCACTTTGCTTAATTCTTCTCACTCCTAGCTACCACTGAGTTTTGGACTGATGAGCGTAAACTGTCTCTAGTTCCTTATTGAATCAGGGTTTTGATCTCCCTCGTCGTACATGGTCTCTGCTAAACCGTTTCCGAACGGGTCAAGGTCCATGTCGTGCAAACTTGCACAAATGGGGCCTAGCTCAATCACCTTCTTGTGATTGTGGCCAGCAACAGACCATGAACCACATTGTCGACACGTGTCCATTGACGAAATTTGAAGGCGGACTGAATCTACTCCACGAAGCGGATGATGACGCAGTCATATGGTTGGAATCTACAGCGACTGCAGCACTCGCG
>Ga0209780_1004884_pt1 | contig 10464 bp, 8 predicted proteins | sample WorMetexBAHAMAS2_FD_187384 | JGI IMG/M metagenome (GOLD analysis project Ga0209780, IMG submission 187384) | Marine gutless worms symbiont microbial communities from Max Planck institute for Marine Microbiology, Germany - Inanidrilus exumae... | ecosystem: Host-associated > Annelida > Digestive... | reverse complement strand
CGACAGCAGACACCTGTAAGTGATTCGATCACAGCGCGGATGATTTCATAACACTTGGGGGCGTGTCGGACAGACATTGAGCGATTCCAGACCGACGTCAGCGCTGCACCAGTCCACAGAGACCTTGGCTCGCTATCGCTGTGGTTGGTAAATCGTCATCGCGATATGTATCATACAAACCGCTGAATGAACTCAGCTCGGCCATCCCCCGTGGTTAGGTGCAATGAGTTTCAGCGACAGCTGGCCAGTCAACGGGTACACCATGCAGTCCCATATCGGCGATCTCGCATCGTAGGCTGATGCTGAGCTTACGACTAACGGTGCCGATGTAGCTGCAGGGTCGGAGAAGTAATCGCTTCGCCCCTGGTATAAGCTGCGAAGTATTGTGATGAATTGTCTGAATGTCTGTCTGTTTGTCTGTTTGTTTGTCTGTTCGCTCGCATATCTCAAAAACCACGTCCAAATTTCGCCAAATTTTTGTACATGTTACCTGTGGCCGTGGCCTGGTCCTCCTTTGGCGGCAATGCGATATGCTATGTACTTCCGGTTTTGTGGATGACGTCACGTTTCCATATAATGGAGGGAACAGGCCAGAATAAGATGACGCGCATGTTTCGTCCATTTCGTCAGGTGAAGTCTGCCGTCACCGACTGATTCTTGTTTGGATTAGGGGCCAACAGTAAAATGACATTTATAAAGACACTTTTAAAGCTTGAAATTTGGCCTGGGTGAGGAGTTTTTGGCCCAGTTTTTATAGAGCGGATCGAAGTCACTGCAGTATTTGTTTCGGTAGATATCATTCAGTATGTCTGCCGTTGTTTTCTTTTACGAAATATTACGAGCACGTACAATAACAAATAGGAAAATTTTAGTAATGCATAGCATATTTTCACTGTCCCTAATGCGTGAACTAACATAAAAAAGTCGTATGTGATCCATAACCTTGAGTAATTTAGAAGGTCATTTTATCATTTTAAATCTTTCTTAATCCTATATTACTTCGAAAACTTCACTTCTTATCGCGCTTACCAGCAGACTAGCAGTGCCTAGACCGAAAACCAAAGCCAAGGAAAAGAAACATAAAACAAATACACACTGCTTACAATAACAGTTAATTTTTCTATGCCGCCTGTACAGTCGTGGTCCCGAAACGCAATTAGTGGAGTTTTTTTTTAAATTGCTTGGCAGTCTTTGTTATTAACTTGCGCAAAAAGAATTATAATTTTTCGACGTTGTGGTCTTTGTATGTTGTTCCATGTATTTTTCTTGTGCACATATCTCTTAGCTATGTTTTTCTTGATATTTCTGCCGTGTTATATTCGGTGAATAAAGATTACTACGAATGCGAACAAATTATTGATCGTAATTCTCGAAACAGCTAAGACCGATCCTTCAAGACCAAGACCGCAAAATTCCGGTCTCGATCGAGCGGTCTCGAGACCAAGACCGCGGTCTCGAGGACTGTCATCTCTGCCATGAGCCAATCCGTACAGTACACTGTGCTGAAGAGTGTGGCTGTGTGTGTTTGTATATGTACGTAGTGAACTTTCCCTCGCACGGTTCAGGCGCGGACGTCGTAGACGCGCTGCCGGCCGGCTGCTACAAGTCGACCGAGTTGTCGATGCATGGCGGAAGCGGCGGAGGAGGATGCTCTGCTTCAGCGTCGTCCGCATCCTCTCTGCTGCTGGACCAGCAGCGCCAGCACGTCTGCGGCACTCCGTCGGCAGCGGCCGCCGCCCCCGGGTCAATGCTGCCGTCGTTCGGCTTCACTCAGGAACAGGTGCGAGCTTGTCAGTCAATCAATCGGGACGGCGCGGCTCTCACGCCCGTAAACAAACAAGCGGGAAGTTCGGACGTGTGATAACCACGGGAACTACGCCGCCTATCCCAGTCTCACCTCATCATAGCGTTTTCACCGACCGTGGTTGCGATCACTCACCCATAATCCATCCCAGTATAACTGCGCCCGATGTAGAACAACTTCGTTAGCCTAACATCGTTACTGCTACGCCAAACCGCCACGTCACCACTGTACTTACTATAGGATACGACACGAGATGGTAGATTTACGTGCGCTCAAAAGCTGACGAAAGAGCCAGTTTAGTCTAGCGCGCGGCACCAAAAACTGAAAAATAAGGGGGAAAACAAAAACCGGGAAGCTCAGAAGAAACGGTCTGAGTGACAGTCCGTGAAGGCAGTCCGGGGAGAAGCGAAGCTTCGGGAGAAGCCTAGAATTTGTGAAACAGGTAGCTTTTAAGCCGGGAGTGAAAGAGTGAGGGAGTTATGAACACGTTTATTCGTCAAAAAAGTGACAGAAAGGTTAAAGACAGCAGACAAAAGTATTTTTAAAAAATTAAAAGTACAACATAAGCAGCTATAACAGACAATCAACCCCAAACTGCTCGCACATAGCATTAACAGCCACATTCCGCAGGCCAGTTATGGATGAGCAGAGTGGTGAATCAAAAGAAGAAGAAGTGATTGGTGCAGGAAAAGGTGAGTCAGGAATAGAGAACAAAGTGGTACTGGTACCGGGATCAGATTGACTTAGAAAGTTACGCCTAGCTATTAAACAAAATAGTAACTGTTAACCTCTTCAGTAAATGTGTTTAGATAAAAATGAGTCTACGTGCAGTGCGGATGCATATTTACCCTATATAATCGTGCATGTAACAAAATAGCCAGTTTTTGTATAGTTATGTTTAAGACTGGTACATCAGCTATTTGAATGCTGAATGACAGATAGGGGAAGACGATTGCCAAATGGTTAAGACCGGAACGCATATACTGATTATATTAAATAGTTTTTCATTGTTTCTGAACACATGTGTCTGGTCTGGTTTGAAGGTGGCATGCGTCTGCGAAGTTCTGCAGAACTCCGGCAATGTGGAACGCCTCGCCAGATTTCTGTGGTCGTTGCCGGCCTGCGAGCACCTGCACAAGAACGAGAGCGTGCTCAAGGCGAAGGCAGTCGTGGCGTTTCATCGCGGCCACTTCAAAGAACTCTACCGACTGCTGGAGTCGCACAACTTTTCGCCGCATAATCACCCGAAACTCCAGTCTCTTTGGCTGAAAGGCCACTACATCGAGGCCGAAAAGCTGCGCGGAAGACCGCTCGGCGCGGTCGGGAAATACCGCGTCCGACGTAAATTCCCTCTGCCGCGCACAATCTGGGACGGAGAGGAAACTTCGTACTGTTTCAAGGAGAAGTCGCGAACCGTGCTGAGAGACTGGTACGCCCACAACCCGTACCCGTCGCCGAGAGAGAAGAGAGAGCTGGCGGAGGCGACTGGCCTGACGACCACGCAGGTGTCCAACTGGTTCAAAAACAGGCGTCAGCGAGACCGTGCTGCAGAGTCCAAAGACAGGTGAGTTTCGATTTCACTTTCAGTTTAATATATTCATCTTTATTATTCACAATTTCTGGTAGCAAGAACAGTAAATGAACACACAAACAGACAGAAACAAACCTTGTCACACAGACAAAAGACAAACTGTGTATAAAATACCCAAATAATTTCAAAAAAGTTCAAAATCAAAATAAAAAACAGGTGAAATTGGATACGGCCGTTTAAAAAATAACATCGTTGTCATGGACCGAATGTAGTTTAACTTCTTTGTTGACGTATTCGAACAACATATTTCCATCGTCTACCCGGCTGAAATTTTGAACCTATAAAACAGATAATTAGGCTACTATTACTTTGAATGTCCCATAGCGACATAGTATAAGTTGAAATGAGTAATCTCCCATGCTACTAAATTATGCAGAAATTAGTTAGGCCTACTGAACTAGGCATTTTTGTCTGTTAATCTCATGTCCAAGTAAGAATGCTGCTGTCGTATTTCGTATAGTCACTATATCCCTGTCTCGCGTCGTTTACTTCAGATTGCTTTAAAATGGCATATCGAATTCGACGAATTGTCGGTGCATGTTTCTCGTGGCGGTACGTCGGTGTTGTCGGTTTCGCTGACGGACGCGAGATCTGTTTGCGATAGCTAAGTTTCTTGTAGTAACTCGTCACGCGTTTTAGCGAATGAAGGCAATGATGCGGGTGATGATTATTCAGATATGTTAAACGAGGCCAGATATTCGAGGCCGAGGCCAAATTTTTGACCTCGAAGCCAGTCTGGCCTCGAGGCTTTAACATCACTGGTGTCTACACGTCGGGAACCCGAGATATAATTCACTCCACAGCCTAAACACGTACATCAGTAAATAAGTAAGGTGAGTGTGCTGTGTATAAAAGTGTATAATGAATGCTTGAGTATAGCACATAATAAGTAAATATATATGCAATGAAATAGAACATGATGCTAAATTTTGATTCGAAGCCGAGGTCAAAACCTTAAGGCCGAGGCCAGAGTGTCTCGAGACGGAGGCCGAGGACAGGAGCTCAAACCGAGGCCGAGGCCGAAGCCAAATTTTTGGCCTCGAGGCCAGTCTGGCCTCGAAGCTTTAACGTCACTGTGATTATTACAGTTATGGAGTTTATGAACTTTATGAGTGAAAAATGAGCTTCAAAGAACTATAGGGCCCAATGAGAAATAATTTAAAGAACGACCGAAACTATTACTGTACAACGCGAACAAGACTATTTGACTTTTCTAATGTGCTCTAATACTTTAAGATAAAAAATTTACAAATATTTGAAGGGTCGTGGTTTATATAAGTGTTTTGCAGTGCTTCATTTCCCCATTGATAATCTTTATTCACCGAAGATAAACAATCGGTAGCAATCAAATAGAAAAAAAAATAGAAAAGAAAACTTAACTAGATAAATACCATCCTTTTTTGATTTTGTTTTTTTTCTGTTGAAATATATGCGTGCATTATTTTCAGTTAGGTGGTGTAAACGTTAAATCATGTTAAACGTTAAATCATTTCATTCACACGAAAAAAACGCAACAAACTAGTATATTAAGAACATTGCTAACGTACTTTGTATTCCACGAGACCACGACTCATGGACAAAATGGAATAAATCGGTGACAAAGACAGTAAGATGGATTGGTCGACCGATGAGAATTCTGACTGACTGATAGTTTTGGAACTATTGGACCTATATTATTTGCCATTTAAAAATTTTTGAACTTAATTATAAATTGTCTGAAGTTAACAAGTACTCGGACGATGATGATAGGGAGCCGTCAAGTCCGCCGGCCGCCGGAACAGTGGCAGGATCGACCGGGATGGAAGACAGTCGCTCCGAGTCCGGGGACACGCGCCGATCTGAGCCGAAGAACGAGCCGACGTCGCCAGGGCACCGCGTCGTCGGCTCCCTTCTCACGGCCGACCTGCCCGTCCGCTGCGCTATGAGCCCCGAAGGTTACTGCGACTCGTCGCCCGAGTCTGCGACTAACGACCGCGTCGTGGCGAGTCCTACGCGCGTCGCGCAGGACCGGAGACATCAGCAGCCGTACAACATGACGTACTACGGCGGGCCGCACGGAGTTGCGCCGGCGCATCAGTTACTGCAGCAGCATCGACAGCATCAGCTGCAGCGCCAGCATCATCTCCAGTCCACTCTCCTCCTACATCCGGCACCGGCCGACAATCTTTCCACCTATCCACCGGAAACCGGCGACGAGTCGGCCGCAGTGGAAACCGAGCTTTACTGCTCGCCGGATCGCGACCAGTACTACGGTCAATATTACACGCAGCGCGTCGCCTCCGCTGCCGTTAAACTCCGCGGTGATATGGACCGCATGTAACGGCGGAGTGGGTGGGAATAGGGGGCAAAAGTGCTCCACTTTAAAATTTTACTGCTCACATATTCTTGGATTGCACCATTTATGCACGGCTAAATGGAATGGATAGGGTCCCATTTTCCTCGTTACTGACCACTGTAATGGTCCAGCTAGAGCAGTTGGTTGAATGTGTGTGTGTGTGTGTGCGCGCGTACGATAACTTTTGGACTAATAGACCTATGACACAGATATTTCATATGCGGGTTCAGTCTGACCCTACATAGGTCACGTTCAAAGGTCATATGTCAGCGTTCATGGTCACAGTGAGAAACAAGAGCTGTTGTATGGCTAAGCCACGGTCGGCCATCCCAGCCGACCGCGGTTTAACGAGAGCGGAAAACAAGTAGTATAGAAAAGCAGACCTGAAGCTAAAACTGTCGACTGAATTAATTGAGTTAAGGTTTTACGTCACACTGGATACAGAATAGGTAATTTCGGAAACTTTCTTCCCAGCTTGGCTGAAACGAAAAATACGAAAAATACTAAACATAAACAAACACACAGAAACGAAATCTAAACCTAAACCTAAACCAACATGCAAATTTAAGAACTGTTCACATGTTAGTGCGTGTCATTGTGCACAGCTGTTGAACACAACGCTGCATCGATCGGTTCTGATTATTTTGTCTCATAACCTCCAGACAATCATGATAGCTCTGATGCTGTTTTTTGGAGGTGAGGGGAAATTTAAAACCGTAAACAATCACCAGCATCTTGCAATTTTTCGACCGGCTAAAATGCTGCTAAAGTGGTCGGTGCGACGTCGAGTGAAAACTTTCTATAGTTGCTTGCGTGAAACGGATGAGTAAGCCGTGTTTAATACCTCACTCAAAATGTAATAGGTCATTTCGGTGACGAGATGTTCAGGGGCGTCGGTCCACAGAGGCTCCCACGGCTAGGGCCCAGCAATAATTTGGGTTAGGGACCCAACAATAATATGCATTTTATTTGAAGTTTGAAACGTTGGCCTAAATAAGGAGTTTTGGACCCGAACAGTTGAAGTGGATTGACGCCACTGAAGTTGTTTGTTTCGACAGGCGTCGTTCAGTGAGTCTGCCGTTCTTTTTCTTTCACGAAATTATTACGAGCTTCGATTTTACACGCCAAAAAAAATCAAAATAACAAATCTGAAAACGATCTGTTAATGTATAGTGTATTCCATTTTATTGTGTACGTTTTATTATATAATATGCGTGTTCACATTGCCTACCGTGCAGTGATCCGTCGTTGGTTCGTTGTTCGATTTTTTGCTTAAACTGTTCGGCGTTTTTAATCATCAGTAACACGTGTCAAATGAATTCGTCAGTGATTTGTTTCATATCGTTTCGACATTTTATTGCATTTTCAATTTACAGATACTGCATAAGATACTTCATATTTCCATATCGTGCCGTGTGCTTATTACAGAAAAAATCAACGGCAGTAAATTGTTTGTGCCAACATATGTTTACGCCAACATATTATTAATCTGTGCCATTAAAATACTTCTTTCTTACTCACTTCATAAGAAAATCACGATATCGTTGACTGTCTGTTGTAACTTTTAGCGAATGTCGTGAATCGCCATGATCCTGCAAATCTTCGTTTGGTTTGTTTTAGCGCAGAATCGAAATTATACGAATATTTCCTTATTAGCACGCCCGGTATAGGCATGCTGAATGGCTTATGTTTTGCTGGTGTTATACTTTATTTCATCTTTTTAACGGTCACCTTGGAGACCAATCTCCGAATGTACTGGACCGATCTTCACCAAATTTTCACGATAGGTGTACATGTGGGTGGGTATGATCAATCTGATCTTCTTTTCGCGATCGCTCAAGGGGCGTTGTTATGGTAACCGATTTTTAACGCGAATCGGCGAAAATTGGCATATCCCACTATCATTCTGTGCGCTGGCATTCTACAACGGATGATCGTAAATTGGATGCACGCATTAACACCGCCGATGACTACTCTACGTCTAATAAAAAAATTGGTGAACTTTGGTCCAGTAACCCGTGAGTTTTACAGGCGCGTTCGTGCCGGGCGAGCTACACGCTGCGCTTCGCCGTACATTTCATGATTTTTGTTTAATCATATTCGCCAGATAGCGCCTATAGTCGATGCAGATGCCAAAAGCTTGGTCACTGCTGGCGAGGCTGCGCGCCGGGCTGGCTCACGCTGGGTTTGCCACGCATCGAGTATTAAAAAGTAACAAGCAAGTAAGTGTTGACACTTGTATTGCAGCGCCAAAGTCACAGAAACACCACATGGCGCCGTATGACGTTCGTTGTCTGAAAGGATACGATTTCACGATTTTAAGATTTCAGTTAATACTGCGCAAAAGTGCGAGTTTGTCAGTGCGTTTCTCCACATCAGAAGGCGCAAATAGCAAACGCAGAAACAGCTAGAGAAATGTGCAGTCGTATCTACATGCAGACCCACACCGGGCGGTTAGGGTTAGGATTTGAACTTTGACCTTTGACCTTTGACCTTTTGACCTCAAGGTCAGTGCATGTTGAAGTGCTGCCACGGAGTATATGTCTATACCGACTTTGGTGCTGATAGCTCAAGCCGGTTTCCTTTTAGAGCGCCGACAAACAAACAGGCAAATAGACAGACGAGACTGAACGCCCTACCCCACGCCTGCGGGCGTGGGTAATTAATGTAGAAAATCAATCAGTAATAGGTTGCTTATCGGCAAGACAAGCAGCATCGAAACGATTTAGCCATGTCGTCATTAATGCGACATTATGTTGCTGAGAGTAGCATAAATATACTGGAAGAAGCCAGCACACACAAGAGCGCCATGACCTATGCACGTCGGCAATGTTTTATTGCGCCTCGTGACCGTGTCCTTTGACCTTTTGACCCCAAAATGAATGGTTTTCCAGGACTCATAGTGGACCATGTCTGTGACAAGTTTGATGATCTTAGATACATCAGTTTTAGAGATATCGTGTGACAGACAGACAGACAAACAGATACAAACTCGGCTGAACACCCTACACACGCGACCCCCATCGGCGTGGGTAATTAATAGATAGGTTTATGAGCATGCTGTGATGTTATTTGATCTTCAACAACAGCAAGTGCAAAGTAAGAAAGTAAGTAAAACATTTACAAAGCGCCGAAATCATTTAAGTATAAGGAAATCACAGGCACTGACTGACAGATTACGGTTTCTTTGACGGCGTACGCCATTTCAATGCCATTTCATGGGTTAGCAAATCTGCGCTTGAAAAAATCGATATCATGACTGTACCGTGATTTTTTGTATATTTTCAACGATATGCCGTGATTTTCGTGATTTTAAGTAATATTTTAGCCCGCGCGGCATGCATGCCCCGCGGGCTATATGTTCTGCTTGCGATAATTTCTTTTTTAAAATAAACTTCTGAGCAAAGCGATCACAGAATCTACTGTACCGATTTTCATCAAATTTTCACCAATAGGTATTTGATCGTGGATTAAGAATCTGGATTTTTCGATTGCTAAAGGGATGTTGCCATGGCAAACGATTTTTAAGGGCAAAATCGGCGAAATCGGCCTATAATCACCTTTATTAATCGCCATGATATTCCGAAATGAATTGCAATATCGCCATTCTGATTTCAAAAACTTCATCTGTGATGATCTGGCTACATTATGTGTAAATTTGGTGAACTTTGAACTTATTTTAGTTTGGTTGAACTAATTTTTAAAAATAGTCTAACTTAAAGTTTAACTATAAATTTTAGTTGAAAAATAGTTTAGTTTAACTATTTTTTGCAACTAGTGCCCATCACAGGCAGTTTGGCTACGCGTCGCCACTGCTAGACCTTGCGGGGATCAGTACTGAGTTTTCTGGGGTGATCAATACTCAGTTTTGTTTCAGTTATTCGCTAGGGGGCGTCACTGCTCTGCCGCGCGGGCTACACGCTAGGCTCTTTCACGCATTTCTAAACATTTTAAAATAGTCCTGTAGAATGTTAGATTGCAAAAATAAGATTTCTGCGCTAAACAGAAATAGCTTAGTAGCATATCACACGGTGTAAGTTACGTATATGAATTGTTTATTTAATTGTATGTATTCATTCGAACGATTGAGCTTCGGTTGCTCTTACGTGGATTTTAGAATTTCGCAATAAGTTTTCGACGCATCTACAGTCTTATACATAACATTCGGTTGTTCAAATGAGCTGAGCTTCGAATCTTATTTTTATGTGCAGATTAATTATATATAAAAAGTTATTCTATAAAATGTTGTTTGTTTTATATATTTCTTAGTTTGTGAAAGTGTTTGTTGATATTTGTATTTTGTCAATTTGTGTGCGGTGTTAAGAGGAAAAATAAATAAAAACACAACTATTTACGTTGCATTGCTTGAAATTCTTCCAGAAGTAATAAACGAACCTTACTATAAATGAGGCTAAACTAGGGGTTCTTACATATTAATACCCATTGCGGGTGTGGAAAACGAAATCCGGAGTATGAGTCTTGTTATGTGAGTAAATAGTGTATTATTATTATTATTATTATTATTATTATTATTATTATTATTTATGTTTTATGTTTATTATTATTATTTTTTTTAAACCCCAGGTAGCAAAGATCCCCGGGGTTAAAATCTAGAAGCTAAAAACAAATATCACTGGTGGCTATAGGTCCGGGTCTTCGTCGGTGGTACAGAAAGAATACAAAATGAGGACAGAGTTGAAGCGCTGGACAATAACCGAAAGTCGCTAAAACAGA
>Ga0209780_1004883_pt1 | contig 10464 bp, 6 predicted proteins | sample WorMetexBAHAMAS2_FD_187384 | JGI IMG/M metagenome (GOLD analysis project Ga0209780, IMG submission 187384) | Marine gutless worms symbiont microbial communities from Max Planck institute for Marine Microbiology, Germany - Inanidrilus exumae... | ecosystem: Host-associated > Annelida > Digestive... | reverse complement strand
GACTTATATTGATCATCATATGTACTGGAATTTTTTATTTACTTTCTCAATTGTTTATTGCTAGGTCTATGTTGTTAAATTTGTATTTGACTTTTATCTGTTGTAATGGGTTGCGATTGTCAACTTTTCATTAAAGAAAATGATGATGATGATGATGACCAAGGACGACTGCAGCCTTATGAATATTAGTTTCGGCATCTGGACAAGGCGAGTGCAGTTGGTAGTTGCTGCGGCCGCAGTCCAGTAATTACGAACACGCGGCATCAAGTCGAGTCTGAGCTTCAATTTGTTGAAGGCGCCTGCTCTGTGTATATACCGCGGGATGGCAACAGTGGAGATGGCGCTACGAGCTTCGTTACGACTGGCGGCGAGGAAGCCCAGAGACGTTGCTATGCCGCGGGATTGAAGCGTGTAGACAATCATAGCCGCTAATAATCATCATCGCCGGCGACTTCGCAAAGATGGACGTATTGGTCAGCGAGCATGCTGGTCGAGATGGCCGGAGGAGGTGGCGTGAAACTTCGAGGGAGTCATTTAATCACCGGGTTGTTACCATCTCCGTCAGATCCCACGTCGCGCAGACTACATCAGACTGCCTCGCAGTTCTGACGTCGGCGTTTCTTCTAGTGGCTCCAGTCTGTGATGAATGCCGTCGCTCGGCTGATCTACTCGTCCTCGAGATAAGAACATGCCAGGCCGCTGCTCCGTCAACTCCTCTGGCCGAAGGCTCCACAGAGGATCGACTTCAAGTCGGTCGTCCTTGCCTACGAAGATTTGCACTGACCCACCTATATCTCGCTGATAAACTCCACCTGACGGTGAACTCTGACAATCTTCAAAGTCTGTGATAAGCAGCGATATTACCGCTATCATTCGCCTTTCCACTTTCTCACAGGTCTCACATGAAATATGCCATTGAAATTGTCTGCAATTGTAATTTTTAAATTGTACAAGGTAGTATAGAAACATATTTAAGGTCAGATTAAAACATCTTTATAACATGTGTGTACAAAATTTTCTCAGGAATCTGACAGTAAAAGAATTTTGTAAATTGGTATATATTTGCCGCAGTTATGATCAAACGTCACTATGTATTTCCGGTTGCTGCCGCTCGTATACTTGCGGGAACACTGTGCAGCCTCAGCACGTCACCTCGGCATCTACCACATTACCAGTCTTCAGAGCACCACGTCTCAAGATCTACCTGCATTCTTGTACAGTGCCGGTGCCATGACTATAGTCATTTCAGACACTATAATCATCCGTTTCATTCGTTATTCGTCGGAATGATGCGGGCCGGATTCTGATTCAGTAATCAGCAAAGGCCTCTGTATAGATGTCACGCCGATGAACAATGAATGCAACGAATTATTATAGATTTAGGCTAGAAATGCAGCAATCCTAGAATGCTTGGAACCTCGAGTTTACTGTAGTCACGTGATCGTCATACGCTCCGACCACCTACGATGATCACGTGACTACAGTAAAGTGTTTGCACTGTAAAACAATAATAATAGCCTAGACGCTATACATTGCTGTCATTCAGTGATGAAAGCATTATGGCGTCCGCTCAATTTATCAGTTGCTGAATTAAACTCTATGCTGTTGACACGTAGCATCCGGCTTAGCGCTGCGTCAAGCCTCTTACCTGCTGGACCCCGCCGAGCCTGCCCAGAATATATAACATCCTTGACCGGATGAGTGTTCCGACGCATGATGCAATAATGTAAGCTGATGGAGAGTAAAAGAAAAGGCTTCCCATACTCGTTACCGAGCGCTGGGCCCGGAGCTGATCCCGGTGTACAGGCATTCAGCCCGCAGGTGACTATAAGTCATCCACCCGGAAGGTATAGGCTGTCATTACTTTCCGCCGGGCCTGCGGTCTTCCCAGCCGCAGAGCATCACCGCCCCCTGGCCGGTACCAAGTTATACTGTTTAGTGACCAAGACACATAGGTGTCAACAACTTGCCCAAGGTTGTTACGCAACTTTGCCCCGAATAGGATTTGAACCCGCGACGTGTTGATCGCAAGTCCAACGCTCTACCCGCTGCGCCACCTCGTAAAAAATGGTCATATCCGAACCCGCACAAGGACGACAGCACCTGATAATTCCTGTTGTCAGTGACCATTGCGCAACATCATAGCCAGGATTAGCGGCATAGTTGACATGACTGCGGTATCATTGGGGGTATATCGCAGTAGAGACAGATTGGGAGTTAGAAGTAGTTACATCGCCTTATCCTTGGCCGACTTTACGACATAACCATAACGACGAACCGAGTAAGAAGGCCAATGTCGACGTCCACCCTTTACATCAAAGTATTTAGTTACTTGTAGTATCACAATAAATAAAATATAACTGAGTAACAAAACACTGAATATCGCACATAACGTTTTAATGGCAATTTTACAGTACAGTAGGCCAAAGGCGTATCCAAAAGGTGTGGCTAAAGGGGCGAATAAAGGCGCCTGGGGCCGAGGCGCCATACGCGCCGAGTCGACTAGTCGAGCGCCGTAGGCGCGATGATCGAGGTACCGAAGGCGCCGAAGGGATGGGGTGTAAGTAGGGGGTGTCCCCTCCCCACCAAAGGAGGGGTCTGGGAAGGGAGCTGTGCCTCCTTTCCAGAAAATGTTTCGATTTTTGAGCTCAAAAAGGCGAGTTTTTTGGTGCATTCTGGGACTGATAAAACCTACTTTTGATCATGGCACCAGTATTTGTCCGGATGAACAAACGAAAGAACGAATGAACGTGGCAGAGGAACACCGGAAAGAATAATGCCTTCGCCGACATTGTCTAATGGCGAAAGCATAATAAGGTAATTTGTACAGCTGCACGAAGTCCAAAGATACAGAGGCGCTTGACAGTAGGAACGTTACGAATATGGCACAATAAAACAGTGTGCTTTCAACAGTGTCTGAAGAGTTGTGGAGGAGCCACGAAGTCGAATGTGGGTTGGTAAAGAGTTCCAGACGACGAGTGCCGTGACAGAGAAGGTACGTTTCGCCAGTTCACTGCGTGCCTTTGGCACAGTCACTTGAGATGAACTTACCGACCGCTGTCTGGCCAGAGGCTGGAGTGGATCGGCCAGGCATGTTTACGATCCCCGGCGTGTCAGAGAGTCTGCAAGAGGCAGGGTGGACGGCGCGAGTGCATGGGTGCTGGTCGACGTTGGTGGTCGTCGGCTGACGGACTGACAGACCGACGCTATCATTCATCAGGCGCTGCTGTCTCAACCGTTGATGCTGTTAGTCGACATCGAAGTTAATGGACACTATCGATCATACGGAGAGGCGACCTCTGGTGGCGAACGACGCCCGACCGAGCTGCTCAATAAATGAACGACGCGACGCCGATGCTGCTGCTGCTGCTGATGGTTCTGCCGCATCACCACGTCTCGCTCGATCGGTCGCTCCCGAGTTTTCCGCTTCACCTGTGTCGACGTATTGAGGGCTCAACTTGTGCGAAACCAGTTGCCAAGTTGCTAACACACACACAGTTCTCACGATTACTATACGAGTAAGGCAAAATTGTGTTCTAGCAGACACAAACTACAAAGTATAACAAAACTATCTCGCCTTGGTTACATCTTTGTAAATATGAAGCGTTCTGCCTCTATAGCGAAGCGGATGACTATACTACAAATTTAATGCGGAGGCAAACGACGACACTTACAACTCGCTTTAACTCCCTGTAACTCTCTTGCTCGTACTGTCGTGAAAGCTCCCAAGTCCTGTCATATCACTCCCATCTTACGCTCTCTTCACCGTTTCTTCAGGATCACTGAACGCATCGAATACAAGCTCCTTTCACTTAGGCTACAAACTTCTCACAACTACTCAACCTCTGTACCTTCATAACCTCATCTCCATTCAACGTCCTCGCAGTACTCGCTCTTCATCAGTCGTTACTCATGCTCGGCCACCTTCATCATCCTCTCTAAAAACAACAGATCGCTCTTTCCGTTATGCTTCACCTTGTCTCTGGAATCAGCTCCCTTTGTCTCTTCGTAAACCTCATTCTGGCACCAGTTCCTCCATTTCCTACTCACCTATTCATTTACCCATCACTTCTTCCTCTTCTGATTCACCACTCTGTACATCCATAACTCCCTCTCTCTTTCATTCCCGACTTAAAACTTACCTCTTTCACAAATCCTACCCCGTAGTTTCACTTCTTCCTTCAGGACTGCATCCGCGGACCTTTGCCTGGACCGTTTCTTCTTAGCTACTCCTTGGTTTTTATATTATTTTTTCCTTATTTTTTCGTTTCTGGGCCGTGCGCTAGATTAAGCTGGCCATCCCGTCAGCGTTTGATCGCACGTTAATATATCGTATCGTATCGTATTTATCTCTTCGTCAACCTCATTCTGGTACCAGTTCCTCCACTTCCGACTCACCTATTCCTTCACCCATCACTTCTTCCTCTTCTGATTTACCACTCTGCTCGTCCATAACTCCCTCTCTCTTTCACTCCCGGTTTAAAACCTACCTGTTTCACAAATCCTACCCCAATAGTTTCACTTCTTCCTCCCGGACTGCCTTCACGGACTTTTGCCCAGACCGTTTCTTTTGAGGTACTCGGTTTTTGTTTTTATTTTTCCTTATTTTTTTCGTCTCTGTGCCGTGCGCTAGATTAAGCTGGCCATATCGTCAGTTTCTGAGCGCACGTAAATATATCGTATCGTAAAGGATATAGCAATGATCATTGTGTCTGATAGTTAATAAAAGACAGAGACCTATGCAAATTATACTGGCCAGCAACACGCGGCTCCTATGACCGTAAGTGGTCTCTGAGTAATATCACAAAATGCTTCTAATCTCGACAGCAAGTCGAATTTAGGCAGAACCTATACGCACGGAAATGCCAATATTTCTCTTTTTGAACCTACTCGAGTCACTTGATCATCGCACAACAAATACGCACGATTCTTTCGACAAAGTCAAAAAAACTTCGACATTGTTGCCGTTTTTGGCGCCGTTTGGCGGGCGACAATGTGGAACGAAATTTCCTCTTTTCGACAAAGTCAAAACAAATTTGGAGTACTGCTATACAGTTAAGCAGTGAACTGAAGGTTCTCACACTGTCGAAAGAACGAAATTTCGTTCAACATTGTTGCCAATAACGGCAATAATGTCGAAGCAACATAGCCTACTTGTAGAACTAATGCGAATATTTCTCTTTTTGTACCGACTCGAGTCACGTGACCATCGCACGACGCCGTACAAGTAGATCACACACGACAGCATTTCTCTTCAGTAGCGCCGCTTAACTGTACTCGTAGAAAAACGAAAGTCTTTATTCGCCATAAATGGTCAAAGAGAGTAAGCCGAGTCATACACATACCGTTGATGAAATGTTCCTCGTTCCCGTCTCGCGCTCACCAATCTCTACACCGCTGTCACTCCCTCCCGCGGGCCCGGTCACAGATTATTTGGCGAGTGTCTCGGCCTGGTGTAAAAAGTCACGACCCCGCGGTTGTCGACCGACCGACTGTCACGGGAGACAAGCGAGCGATGCTTCGCTGTCAATGACTATAACGACTACAAAATTCCCCGAAGACCTCGCACGACTCGGCCTGTTTACACCGCGGGCGGGCGACGTGCTGTCAACATGTCAACCGACTTCTACAGCAAGTGCTCGTGGCACGAGTACAAGACTATACAAGCGATTTTGCACCGATTCGTAAATCAGCATCTATTCACAAGTTTTTAAAAAAAAATTCTATATACTCGTGAGCATAGCACAGATATGCATATCAAAACGCTGATATAGAAACGCTGTCTGTTATCAAGCTCTGATATTGTGCTAAAACCATAGTTGTAAAGAAAAACAAAAAACATGTTTTAATATTTCAATAAAAACATTAAAAACATAGAATAAATAACACGTCTGACATTCGTTGTGTTATATGCAGTTGCCAGTTTGAGTCTGAGTTAATGAGCTTCAGAGACTTATCAGGCCTCTTATGGTACCGGTACATAGTAATTATGTTTTGTGTCTATGTAAATTATTCATTCTGTCTAAAGAACAACATGTGGTATAGTTTATGTGGACTTTAGCAAGGCTTTTGATGTAGTATCACATCCCACACTTTTTGCGAGGTTTCACTGTATTAGCCTTTGAATGACAGACTACCCCCTAATTGGCGTGGTCAGGGTCATTTAGCCCCCACCAATCATACCTTTGGAATTTGTAAAGCTAGACACTTCAAATTTCGTGTGCTGATTGATACATAGGAGCTAGTGCAAGCATAATATGTTACCCTCACAGGGGATTTTTTCTGAGTGTCGTGACCTCTTTAAATTTTGGGAAATAAGTGACAATATCTCGGAAACCGTGCAAGATAGAAACATAGTCGCAACGGAAGACTAATAAAAATCGTATGTGGCCTATCGAATGGCACCAGTGTCAATGCCCTTTGAATGATATTGAACGTCACTTTTTCTGTTTGAAGCCTGCCATAATTCATGAAACATAGCATGAACTTATTAACATAGAGCGTCGCGCGGTCCCTTTGCGATAGCTGAGCTTTTTGTTTTTTCATGTACCTTGCAGGTACAAGTAATATATTTAGTAGGTCCCGTGACTACAAAATATGACCAAAAGGGTATTTAAAATTCTAATAGGGGTACACATTACACAACTCCTTCTAAAATTCAAGTGTCGTATTTCATTTTATCTGTCCATTAGAATGCGATTATTACGCAGACCGCATCTAGCGGAAAGCGTAATGTAACGGTCTGGGGTCCGTCCGTCTGTCTGTCTGTCTGTATGTCCCGTCGGCACACTGAGTGACACACCAGGGGCAGCATGCAACGCGACCAGCTTGCATTTCGGCCCGACAATAAGGAGGTCCAACATACTTGTTGAGCATGAATTCGTCAATGTTCAGTTAATATTTTCAGAACTTTTCAAAGGGGTCCTGGGACAAGCCCGCGAAATGTGACGCCGGGTGCAGCTTGACAAATTGTCCGTGCAAAGACAAGCAGGCGCACGCAGCTGACGGCGGTGACGACGCCGTGGCGAGAGAGAAAGAGACACGGCTGAGCATGCAAGCGCGATAGATGATGCGGATCTGACGTCGGCAGCAGCAGCAGCAGTAGCAGCAGTAAAAGAGGAAAAACAACCGTCTGCAGTCGGACAACACAACACCGCGGCTGGCGACGTTCGACATCCGCTGACGATCGTGCGAGGTAAGCAAGTAAAGACTGCCCATTAGTGCAGTTGTGACCGGGATAAATCGATTACCGTATTTCCTCTAATAGAAGCCGGGGGGTCTAAATTCGAATATCATAGAGCTAGGCCCTAATTGCACATCCTCCGGTAGCACTGTGGTGTATTCCGTCATTCGTGCGTATTGCGTGATTAGCAGAACGGCAGTATGGCCTACCGGGTATTTCGCTTTGCACCTAATAAATATAAAACCAAGAATCTTGTCGTTTTAAATAGTGTTATGTTCATCGGTGAACCGGGTGGTTGTAATAGAAGCCGGGTCTCTAATAGAAGCCGGGGGCTTCTATTAGAGGAAATACGGTATATATCTATAGACGATGCGGCACGAAACGGCGATCGAATTCGATTAGCGCAGAGAGACGGGGAGAGAGATTGCATCCACTACGCTCCTACTGCTGCCATAAAATTTTGTGATTTTTTTGTCGAATCTAACCTGTCGGACCGATACAGTTTCAGAGCGAAAATATACTAGATGCATGGCAAAGTTCAACGTGAGCCCGCCCGGCATTTCATTGTTCTAGATAGTAAGCTCGTGCCACTGCATAACACGTGCCAAAGTTTGCCTGTGGTCTGTTAACGTCCATGCGGTAAGGCTGGTGGTGTCTCCTAATGCGAAAATTTAGGGGGTGGGCAAAAACTCGCCAACCGTTCTCAGCCGTTTCTCGACCAAAGTTCACCAAATTTGGGGGCATGTAGGGGAGTCCCTGTAGATTGACAAGTTTTTTCCGATTGTTGATATCTTGTTCCGTTGCACATATAGGCCTATGTTTGGTCAAAGTTTAAAGTCGGTCACAAAAAAAGCATTTTGCCCAAGCCCGTGCGGGGTTAATGCCCGGGGGAGTTCGGGCCAAACTTTTCAAATAGCAGTCATAAGTGAATATGTGTCCAAGTATGGTTGAGGTCCGTTCAGTGACCTCAGAGATAAGGCGTCGAAGAAAAGAAAGAAAGTAAGAAAAAAGAAAAAACCACAGCGGTAAAATATAATCCCCTCGGCAGTAATTTGACGAAGTGAATGCACTGGGCCTTATCAGATGAAAACAGTGTATGAAAATGTTGCTTTACAAAGAGAATTTGCACAGTTGAAAGGTCGTAGGTCAAGATCATCTATCTCGCACCACCAAATATACACCGTGGACCATAAAAATGTGCCACATTAATTTCGACAATAACTCCAGTATTTTTCGGTGGATTTTTACAGTTTATGTACCAGTGGAATCTGTGGAAAAGGCCGCATATCGCAACGGCCATCGGGACCGCATATTGTCTTCTTGTTACGGCAGTGCAGCAGCTGTTCTCGAGTACAGGACTAAGTAATACGTGAGTCGATCATAAAGTCAGCGGAGTTTTATCGCATTGTGCGCAAGCGTAGCGTGCTGTCGTGACACGGTTCATCCGTCTGCCCCGTCCACACCAGCAACAGTGTGGAAGCAACATTGTCGAATGCTACAAGTCGAACGATTCTTTCGACAAAGTCGAATGTTGTTCGACATTGTTGCCGTTTTTGGCGTGCGACAATGTCGAACGAAATTTCGTCTTTTCGACAAAGTCAAAACAAATTTGGAGTACTGCTATACAGTTAAGCAGTGAACTGAAGGTTCTCACACTATCGAAAGGACGAAATTTTACGATAAACTCGTTCGACAATGTTGCTTTTTTGGCAACAAAGTCGAACGTTGCTTCGACATTGTTGCTGATGTGGACGGGGGCTTCAGAACACCACGAGCGAACAGTTTGCTTTTCTGACCTTTACGCACGCGTGAGAATGATTGTATACATAGTTTATGAGCTACTCGCGTCGCACTGTGACCCGGTGTACGGACTGTTCAGCGGAGGAAATTTCACCAGAGGACTATTCATCGGTAATTAGCTAATTACCTATCCGCGTTTGCGCTCTGACACAAACCGTTAGAGAGATAGCTGATGCTATCATTCGTGTGACAGCCGTCTGTTAGTGCCTGATGACATATAGAGTGGTCCATGTCCAAAACCTACCATCAGCTTACTTACAAATTGTTAATTACAGACAAAAATAACTATCTTTAATAACAGAATACAACTCTGCATCACAGTGTAGCACGGTAGTGCTTACACTGTTGTAAGGGCGACCAGCTAATCCTATGGAGAATGCCAAAATTGGGGGTATCAGAACCGATTGTCACAAAATTTGACAGGAGTGATTATATCACCTCACAAGCCAAAACTCAAAGCGATCGCCCGAGTGCGGGTGTCCGGGCAAATAAGTACACTATTACTCTTGCGTGGTTTTTATTTTATTTATTTGTGACCCAAATTTTTGGTCGCTTCCCGCCAGAAGCAATTTCGATACAGTTTGATTTACAGGACATCAATCCCAGATTATTGCATTCCTGGCGATAAAACTGCAAAAATTTCCGTTTTTCCCATTTTTGTCCCAAAAACACACCCAAAAGGGGCATGAATAGGCATTTTCAAGCCTAACGCGCCAATTTTGAAAGTCGCTTATCTTCAAAGCTACAACGCCGATTTCAACCAAATTTTGCACAACCATACAGATCACCAATTATGCTTCGTGGTTGGTTTAAACACGCGTAAAACAAGATGGCGGAAGGCCGCCATCTTGAAAAATCGAAAAATGGCCATATCTCCGCAACTGTTTGACCGACTGGCACGAAATTTGGCACGGTGACGCATATCGGCCCTCCGAACCATACCAGCCAGCAGTTACAATTGCGATGTTTGTTTGAAAAATCCAAAATTACGGACTTTTTTTTAAAAAAAACTGCTTAAATTTTTATACGCCATGTTTATGTAACCATTCAATCTGTTGCAACGAAATTTGGCTAGATAACGCGTAGGCCCACTCTGAACACAATCAATGCTTGTCGTGCGCTATATTTGAAAATTAAAATATTCAACTTGAATATTTTAATTTTCAAATATAGCGCACTACCGTTATTTAAAAAATAAATAATCGCCATGTCTACGCGATACCCACTGTCCCCTTCAATATATAGAAAACTCTTGAACAGGCAAGTACAGACATTTATATCTTAGTAATAAAACAGCAAATATAAATGGTAAAACATGGCCAGTTTACAACCAACTTGAGCCAAGTGTAAGGGCGACAGAGTCATAGCTTTAAACGGCTGTTGTGTAAAGGGAAATCGGATTTGAATGTGGAATTGAGGTAGCGGCGACGCCGACGTCCAGTGAGAGGCTGGAGTGGGCGGAGCCGCGCGAAATAGTATAG
>Ga0209780_1004882_pt1 | contig 10464 bp, 11 predicted proteins | sample WorMetexBAHAMAS2_FD_187384 | JGI IMG/M metagenome (GOLD analysis project Ga0209780, IMG submission 187384) | Marine gutless worms symbiont microbial communities from Max Planck institute for Marine Microbiology, Germany - Inanidrilus exumae... | ecosystem: Host-associated > Annelida > Digestive... | reverse complement strand
AGCGCTATGTTGTTGAATTGAAACGGTGGTATGGGGAGAAGTATCATCAGCGGGGTTTGCAGCAGTTGAGTGATTATTTGGATATTTATTCGTTAAAGGAGGGGTATTTGCTGATTTATGATTTTAATAAGGGTAAGAGTTATAGGGAGGAGTTGATTCGGTTTCGGGGTAAGGGGATTTTTGCTGTGTGGGTATAATAAATCTTTTGCAACACCCCGCGCCGCGAGGGCCACGGGTTCGTAGTAGGCGATTTATCGCCTATTAACCGATGTTACGCATTGTCGTTCCCGCCCCTCCACCCCCGCCCGCGATGAGCTAAAGCTCAGGACTCTTAAGGCGTAAGTTGGCTAAAGCCGACTAAATTTGCTTATGTTTTAGTCCCCTTTAGGGGACTTGAGCGCCATGAGCTTTAGCTCATGGCGGTGTGGAGGGAATGACAAATTCATACAGCTAGTGTGGATTATTAAGCGGAGCGTATCCACCCTACACGCTCTCACTCGCTAACAAGGCTCATCCCTTCAATGCCTGGCAAACGTGGCATCGTCTGTTCAGGAATTTTGCCCGTTAAAGCTTTTAAAAAGGCGACGAGGTTTCGTACTTGTCCATCGCTTAAATCTTTATTGAGTTGAGTTTTCGCCATCACACGTACGGCTTCATCTAAGGTTTTTACGGCACCATTGTGAAAATAGGGAGCCGTCAAAGCAATATTACGCAATGTTGGCACACGCCACATATGTTTATCAGCCTCTTTCTTGGTAGCCTCAAAGCGCCCCTTGTCTTCCATCAGCCTATATTTTTTCTCGTACTCGCTACCAGTAAAAGTGGGAAATTTCATAAACCAGCCCGTGCCTGTTGGCATATTTGGGCCACTGAAATTCGGGCCAGAATGGCAAGCGGTGCAACCTAATTTGGCAAAACTATTCATGCCCTTAAGCTGCCGCTTAGTGAGCGCAGTTTTGTCTCCCTTGACATAACGATCATAGGAGGAATTAGGAGTGATAAGCGTTCTCTCATAAGCCGCGATAGCCTTAGCCGTGTTATCTGCCGTCATTGGTTTTTTTCCTCCAAAAGCAGCTTTAAACATCGGCGTATAGCCGGAAATTGATTTGAGACGTTTCATGACGACGTCCCAATCTTTCATGCCCATCTCAATCGGATTCGTTACTGGTCCTTTGGCTTGTGCCTCAAGCGTTGGAACGCGACCGTCCCAAAATTGTACTGATAAAAAGGCACTATTGAAAACCGTAGGCGCACTGCGGCCACCTTTTTGTCCTTCGACACCGACAGATACGGGACGACTGTCATCGCCACTCGCCATCACATTGTGGCAGGAATTACAAGATATGGTGCCTGTACTGGATAAACGAGGATCAAAATACAAGGTTTTACCCAATTCTATTTTGGCTTCTGTCTGAGGATTATCTTTTGGAATAGGTGGAGTATCTGGCAAAGCTTGCCATTGTCCTGCGTAAACGGGTAATGTGATACTAGTCAATAAAATTGCTTGAGATAATTTCATAATTATTTCGAGGTGCATGGTTAAATATCACGATCTCGACGACGAGATCGTGACAAATAAGTGTTGGAATTTAAAGCGGCTAAGCACGCTTAAATTCGGTCACCCACAAATCGTGCTTGTTACAGAAACTGGTTGCGTAAAGCTTTCCGGATCCAACCTCCTCTGGTAACTCAAAAGTTGAGACAGCCTCGTCCGAAGGATAAAAGGTTTTAGCACCAAGCACCTTGCCATCTTCTGAGACGAGAGTGTGACGGACGATATAATGCTTCTCGCTCATGCCATGATCAGTGGTAATCGTTATTTTGTTACCCTGAATACTAACCTGGGGCAGATGACCCCCAACTTTTTTTGACCATATTCCGGGGTTGTCGGCGGTATAAACGATATTGGAAGGCCACGAATTTGAAGTAGCAGCAAGTGCCGTCGTGGTCGCCTGTCCAAGCACTATGCCTGATGCAACAGTTAAGCCGGTTTTAATAAAATCTCTTCTATCTGTCATGATGATATAACCTCACTATGAAAACGACGCGATGTCGTGACAATTGCACATCGCGTTATGATTACGCCCCAAAATTTTCTGCCACGAAATTCCAATTAATCATATTCCAAAAGGCTTCCACATACTTGGGACGTGCATTGCGGTAGTCGATGTAATAAGCATGTTCCCAGACGTCGCAAGTGAGCAATGCTTTATTCTCACCTGTCAATGGAGTAGCCGCATTGCTGGTACTCTCTAGTGCCAAAGTGCCGTCTGGTTTTTTCACCAGCCAACCCCAACCTGAGCCGAAGGTGGTAATGGCTGTTTGGGAAAATTTTTCCTTGAAACTTTCAAATGAGCCGAAATCCCGCTTAATGGCATCGGCAAGTGCCCCGGATGGCTCCCCGCCGCCTTGCGGACTTAAACAGTTCCAGTAAAAAGTGTGGTTCCAAATTTGTGCGGCATTATTGAATAAACCTCCAGAGGCTTTGCGGATGGTTTCCTCTAGGGAAAGATTTTCAAATTCAGTGGCCTTGATCAGATTATTCAGATTGGTCACATAAGTTTGGTGGTGTTTACCGTAATGATATTCCAATGTTTCCGCAGAAATATGGGGTTCTAGGGCATTTTTCGCATAAGGAAGTTCTGGAAGTGTATGCATTGTCTCTCCAATTTTTGGTTAAGTAAGACGATAGTGAACGACGCGATGCGCTCCACTCTACATTGGAACAACATGGGGATTTATCAACCATGTATCGCTCCAAAAACTACAGCATATATATTGGCGATATAAAATTAAATCAAGTGCATTGCTTGCTGTGTTAGGGATTGATAGATGACACACAAAAATTAGTAATATACTATATACTAAACATAAGTGGCGTGAGATACCAAATTAATTTATATGATTATCAAGTTTTTTAAGTAATGGTTTAGGTTTTATTCGTTGTCAGGCATTCGCTGTACTCACCACCGCGACTTATGATATTCTTAAACCGCCTTCAAGCTAAATTTGGCGAGGAGAGTTTTCTAAAAAAAAAAGGAAAAACAATGAGTCCACAAGACGCGCTTAAGCTACTCGAAATTTCGGCCAATTTGACCACTGAGATCATGCAAAAAACGGATGGCAAGGTGAATCAGGCTGAATTGAAAGAGATATTTTTTGATTGTGTTGACATGATTTCTGAAAAGTATAAAACCTTGCCTACGAGTGAGCAAGAGTTGAAGCACTTAGACGAAAAATTTGCGACGATTAGCGAGATGCATCGGATATTTTCTGAGAAATTTGCCAATATTGAGAAGAAATTGGCAACACTGCCACAACCTCGGGTGGGTAGACGCCCAGTTTGAACGAAAAAACTAAACAGATCGGCGGGGTTTTGGCGAGCCCGCCGATCTGTACTCTAACTTGACAAATTAGTTTGGCTTTCGTGATCAGCCTGCATTTTGAGTAATGTGGTCACACATTCTGATATATTGTCATACTCATCAATACCTGTGCCATAAATTTCATTTTCATTGTAAAAAAATTGACAACGATAACGTTCTGGTGCTGTCTTAAAAATGACAAAATTGACCGGTGCCACCTCCCAAAACACAGTGGGACACCAAGTGAGTGCTGGTGTGGCAGGATCGAGCTTAAGTTCACTGTCAGCCAACTGTAGCTCAATGTCCCGATTATAACGCTCTTTGAGGCTTGTGCGAATTATCCACAGTTCACTACTATTAAAATCCTGGATGGCATTATTCATAAATTCATAGTTTCCTAGTGGTTGCAAGTCTGCAATCAATACGATATTTATTAATAATAAATTCCTTTTATGGCAAAAAAGAATAAATCAGTTTGGAGATTGGGGACATTATTATTAATATAGGATGCGTCATTGGAGTCGCTAGCCAACTTAACGGCTTGACATATTAATTAGAAAATAAGGATATATTGAGGCTTGATGTCGATTTAATCAAGAGTTTAGAGGAGTCCAAGATTTCTCTTGGAAAGTAACAAACTAAAGAGGAAACTCTAGCAATGCCTACATTTGTACGGACTGATAAATGTGACGGTTGTAAAGGTCAAGACAAAACCGCCTGTATGTATATTTGCCCCCATGACTTGATGATGCTGGATAAAGACGGCTCTCAGACTGGTCATGCCATGAAAGCCTATAATCAAGAGCCAGAGCAGTGCTGGGAATGCTATTCTTGCGTGAAGATTTGCCCGCAGAATGCTATCGAAGCCCGTCACTATGCTGACATCGTACCTTTGGGCGCCTCTGTGCAGCCATTGCGTGGTAGTGATTCTATCATGTGGACGATTAAATTCCGCAACGGCAACATGAAGCGTTTCAAATTCCCCATCCGCACCACCCCCGAAGGTTCTATTGATCCTTATGCTGGCAAGCCAGCGGCCAATATGGACGATATTGATAAGCCCGGCTTTTTCACCATCGCTACCGCTGATTTGAAGGGCGATAGAAGCCAATTACTTCATGTATAAGGTTAAATCACCTGCCTTTGTGCGGGTGTTTGTTTTTGCAAAACACATTGATAAACTCAGGTAATAAATATGTCAGAAGCAAGTTTTGGTAATCCACAAGTCGTTGAAGAAGAAGTCGATATTCTCTTGATCGGTGGGGGTATGGCCTGCTGTGGTGCCGCGTATGAAATCATGCGTTGGATTGAAGGCACTGATTTGAAAGTCAAATTAGTTGACAAAGCCGCTATGGATCGTTCTGGTGCGGTAGCGCAAGGCTTGTCCGCAATTAACACCTATTTGGGTGATCGAGACCCTGCTGATTATGCTCGTATGGTCGCCAATGACTTGATGGGTATTACTCGCGACGATTTAGCTTATGATTTAGGTCGTCACGTTGATGATTCTGTGCAATTGTTTGAAGAATGGGGCTTGCCCATTTGGAAACAAAAAGGTGACGAAGATAAGTCCTTGAAAGAGGGTGGCAAGCCGGTTCGTTCTGGTAAATGGCAAATTATGATTAACGGCGAATCCTATAAATGGATTGTCGCTGAAGCCGCTAAGAAAGCTTTGGGTACTGATAATATCCAAGAGCGTGTGTTCATCGTAAAACTGGTCAATGACAAAAATGATCCAGAGCGCGTTGCCGGTGCCATTGGCTTTAACGTGCGTGAACACAAACTCCATGTGTACAAGTTCAAAGCCTGTTTGCTCGCCGCTGGTGGTTGTGTGAATATTTTCCGTCCACGTTCCGTAGGTGAAGGTACAGGCCGTGCTTGGTATCCAGTTTGGAATTCCGGCTCTACCTACGCGATGGCAGCTGAGGCTGGTGCTGAACTGACGATGATGGAAAACCGCTTTGTGCCTGCCCGCTTCAAAGATGGTTATGGCCCTGTTGGTGCTTGGTTCTTGCTGTTTAAAGCTAAGGCAACCAACGCTGTAGGCGAAGTCTACATGGATAAGAACAAGGCCATGTTGGATGATTATCCTCCTTATGGTCAAGCTGCGGTGCCCGCAAGCTGTTTACGTAACCATCTTATGATGCATGAGATGAAAGAGGGTCGTGGTCCTATTTACATGGATACGCCGACTGCGTTGGGTAAATTGGCTGAAACCATGACTAAGAAGGAAATCAAGCACTTAGAGGCTGAAGCTTGGGAAGATTTCTTGGATATGTGTATTGGTCAAGCCGGTGTGTGGGCTGGTGAAAACATTGAGCCTGAGAAGAAACCGTCTGAGTTGATGCCCACCGAGCCGTACCTGTTGGGCTCACACTCTGGTTGTTGTGGTATTTGGGTATCTGGTCCAACCGATTTAGGTGCGCCACCTGAATGGTCTTGGGGTTATCGTTCTATGACGACTGTGAAAGGTTTGTTCACAGCTGGTGACGGTGTTGGTGCCTCTGGTCATAAATTCTCTTCAGGTTCTCATGCTGAAGGCCGTCTTTCCGCTAAAGCGATGGTAAAATTCGCGCTGGATAATAAAGATTGGAAACCGGAGTTGGATACGTCAGTTGATGAGTTGGTAGATGAAATCTACCGTCCGGTGCGTACTTTCTTGGAACACAAGGATTATACCACTGCCATCGATATCAATCCGCATTACATCACACCTAAGATGTTGCAATTCCGTCTGCAAAAGATCATGGATGAGTATTGCGCTGGTGTGGCTACTTGGTATCAAACCAATGCTCACATGTTGCAAGTCTGCGAAGACAAGCTGGAGATGTTGAAGGAAGATTCTCTGAAGATGCGTGCTAAGGATTTGCATGAATTGCTGCGTGCATGGGAAAACTACCATCGCATTATCACGGCAGAAGCCCACATGAAACATATCCAATTCCGTGAAGAAAGCCGTTATCCTGGTTTCTACTATCGGATGGATCATAATTACATTGACGAAAAAAATTGGAAGTGCTTTGTGAACTCCACTTATGATCGTAAGACTAAGAAGTGGTCGTTGAAGAAAGTGCCTCATGTGGATTTGGTGTCCAAGCCGACTGCTAGCTAAATAAGCAAGTGCTTAGTGTTTAATAAAGCCCAACCATTGTGTGTGAGATGGTTGGGCTTTTTTTTTAGATTTCATCCTTGCTTATTTTCAATCTCTGTAGTTATTTTTTCCAAACAAGTTTTAAAAGCATTAAAACTAGGCATATCAATTTGTTCTGTATCACAATTATCTTCACAGGCGACTTTTACAAGAAATTCCATTGTTGGAACAGAGCCAGTTATTTGCTCAATGATTTTTTTTGGGTGTTTTGAGCTATTTTCGTTACCCCGTAATTTTTCTAGTTTTTCACAATTTTGATATTTTTGGAGACAACATAATATCCATGCTTCACTGGTTGGTTTTGGCACCATGGCGACACCGTTTTGAAAACCACTCGCTTTAAAGCCATCATGGATAGAGTCAGCGCGTTCTTTCCAATTGGAAGGGGAGCTGCTTTGTGTGCCATCGGTATCCCGAAGTAATATGGCGATATCATATTGTTTTTCCAAAGCGATTTGACCTAATATGTAGGCGTTTTTATAGAAAAATGCTGTTTTTTTACGGCTTTTCTTGCCCGGTAATTTCATTCGATGACTACTTTTTGCTTTTTGAGTCAATGTCTTTTTTGCTATTAATTCAATATGAGGGAATTCACCCATCCGCTGTTTAATAATCTGTTCTGCAAGACAAGTCATAGGGCCTTTATTGAAGTTTGCGGGCTCCATATCAGGATAATTCAATTCACCCATATCCGTTTTGCCTTCACCGCTGACTAATACCTTAATCATGGCTTAATTCTTGTGCTAATTCATTTAAGTTAACGTCTAACATAGCCTCACCTGGGCCAAGAATTTCTAATTTTTCGGCTACTCCTTTAATCGTAAAAAAGGGCCGTTGTTGAGTTATTCCCTTTTCATTTTTGTAGGTAAAAATCACGGATTTTTTGGCTTGCTCATCCTCAATATAATTCAATACAATCGGGCTGTGAGTCGTGGTGATAATTTGTTGAGGTGTACCGATCAGTAAATCAACCAATTTTTCTACGATTTCAGGATTAATTCCATCCTCAATTTCGTCAAATAGTAATACCTGAGACGAGCTCATCATTTGAGAAAGGATAGCTAGGAGCCGCAACAATCCATCACTGACATGTTTTGCTTCGGTTTTGAGTCGAGCGGTTTCAAGCTTTTCAGTCACTGACAACTTTTTCCATCCGGCTTGGATAGTGGTGGTTTCAAAAGATTCAAACCTTGGACTGAAGTTTCCCTTAATCAATTGATTAATTTCATTTTTTTGAACATCAGATAAATCATGTAAAAAAGCCGACAGTTTTTCGCCTCCCAAACCTAAATCATTATCTGCTTGTCGCGCCCGTTTACGCATCAGTTGAGGGCTCAGCAAATCAGTTGATTTTACCGAAACCAAAAAGTCACGGATGTTAATAAGTTCTTCGGTTAAAACATCGTCTTGTAGTACTGACAAGATGGAACCTTGATATTTAAATTCAATCGGTTTATGGGGATTATTGCCTATATGGTAGGCACGATCTGTCACCTCAAAAAGGATTTCGCCGGAAATCTCATTAACGATTTTTTCAAAGGGACAAGTTAAACCATTAAATTCGCCACCCCAGGAATAGGATGATTTTTCAAATTGTAGCTTTAATAAAAAACTAATATTATTAGAGGGATTAGAAGAGTAAAACAAATCTTCTAGTGCCCATTCTCTCATATTTAACCAATCTTCGACATGACCTTTTATAAGTTGTGTTGTAAAATCAATCGCTTGTAAAATTGTCGTTTTTCCAGAACCATTTAAACCAATAAGGCAGGTAAATTTATCCAATTGGCTTTGAAAATTGATTAATGATTTGAAATTATTAATATAAAATTCACGGATCATTTTTTTAGACTATCGTTGATTTCAAATTGATGTTTGATTATATTAACACGCCCAGCGGGGTTGCCAAAACCCAATGCCATTAAGCCTGTCCCGAGCCTGTCCCGACGCCAGGAGGGACCTTGGAGGGATCCAAGCCCAAAGACGTTCTTTTGTAGGGTGGGCGAGGTGTTTTATTTATTTTGCCCACCTGTCGTGGGCTGGTGGGCAACAAAAACACGTTGCCCACCCTACAACTCAATGCCATTAAGTTAAGAATTAATTCATTTAGTTTCAATAGGATATTGGCTTTATATGCCTATATTTTTTGGTGCCGCAAAAAAACATAAGCCAACAGAATGGTTAAATGCTGGGCTACCTTATTTCGCTACGCCCAATCAGCTAGGTCCAGCTCGTATATAAACTGTTGTTTATAAAACATTTATTCATTAACTTAATGGCATTGACCCTACACTCGCTACCCCAATGCCATTAAGTAGAACGTAGGGTGGGTAGAGCGAAGCGAAACCCACCATTTCGTTCTTTTCATTTAAAGGAGCGGGCGTAGTAGAACGTAGGGTGGGTAGAGCGAAGCGAAACCCACCATTTCGTTCTTTTCATTTAAAGGAGAAATATGTCTAATTATCGTCGTGTTCGCGTTGAAGGTGGGTGCTATTTTTTCACGGTTGCCCTTGTGAACCGGCAATCACGTTTATTGACTGATAATATCGAATATTTACGACAAGCTTTTCGTGAAGTCATGAAAGCACATCCTTTTAAAATTGATGCGGCTGTTATTCTACCGGAACGCCTTCATTGTGTTTTAACTTTGCCGATTGACGATGATAATTACTCTATGCGTTGGCGACAAATCAAATCGGCATTTTCCCGTCAATTACCACCAACCGAACAACGCTCTTTAAGTCGAATAAACAAGGGAGAACGGGGCATTTGGCAACGGCGATTTTGGGAGCATATCATTCGTGATGAACGATATTATCTACAACATATTGATTATATTCATTACAATCCGGTAAAGCATGGTTATGTGAAGCGAACGATTGATTGGAAATATTCTTCTTTTCATCGCGCGGTGAGTTGGGGAATTTATCCAGCCAATTGGGGTGGTAAAGGAATCAATGAACAAATGGAGGGAGAATATTTGGAATGAATGGTGGGTTTAGCTTCGCTCTACCCACCCTACATTTAGCTAAGCAATTATCGGTATCAGTTTGAGGTGAAATTGGTGGTTAATTGAGGGGATTTAAGGTATGATGGTGGTTCTCAAAAACAAAATGAGAATCGCCGTTTAATAAAGACAATATTGATGAGTATTTTTTAGATTAGAGGTTTAAATATGTTATATTTTGATCCCATAGAGTTTTTGACTGATAATTTTTTTGATATTTTTGGATTAGTAACCGTTGCTGTTGGCTTTGTTATAGCTTGGTTCTCATTTTTAAGAGAACGCTACAGAATGATGATGGGTAAGAGCGACTACCATATCGTGTCGATTACATCCATCAGGGAAAAAATGGTATATACCTCTACTCTGCAAGAAGAGTACTTACAAACAGTCTTTAAACCCATGGACAAGGACGTTACAAAGGCTGCTGCTAAGGTAAGAACAGACTTTGAAAGCGGAGTACCGAAGCATGAAGTAAATGAGATACTAAAGTTTGATGATCCTGATGTCCAAAGATCAGTGAATGCTATAATTGGAAATAGGGTAAGTTCCTTATTTAGTCATATTGTAGCTAATGATTTCTTGACTCATTATGACGCGAGTCGCTCAAGAACAACTGTCTATGCAGTCGTTACTAATGAGGTATTACCTAAGCTTCATTATGAGAGAGTAAGAACAATACTCTTTGATGAGTCTTTTATAAAGATAGTACGGAGTACAATGGAAGAGGTAGAAGAAGGTGGGATTTCAAAGTCAGATAATAGAGAACATTTCATTGAAAATGTTCAGGAGAAATTCAATTACTTTCCAAATAGAAGAATAGATTCCAATAGAATCAAACTGGCAATCGAGTTAATAGACTTATTAGATAAATATGAACACAAGAGTGATGGGGAACTAAGACAAAATCCGCCTCCTTATGTTCGGTTGAATTTTTTTGCGGT
>Ga0209780_1004881_pt1 | contig 10465 bp, 6 predicted proteins | sample WorMetexBAHAMAS2_FD_187384 | JGI IMG/M metagenome (GOLD analysis project Ga0209780, IMG submission 187384) | Marine gutless worms symbiont microbial communities from Max Planck institute for Marine Microbiology, Germany - Inanidrilus exumae... | ecosystem: Host-associated > Annelida > Digestive... | reverse complement strand
TCGAGAAGACAAAGACAAGATACTTTCTGTGAGCCTATAGCATTAATGAGATGATCATGAATGTAGAGCAGAGCAGTTTCAGTTGAGTGGTGCTTAATGTAGGCAGATTGGTGGGGATTGAGGAGACTATTCCAATATATACTTGGTGTATCCGCACACAATAACAGAATTTGGCTTTTCCACTGTGCGCTCCGCGTATTGTTGCCGACCGAATAGCGGTCTGTCGGTCTCTCGAGTCGGTCTGTCCCACAGTGACCCCGGCAAAAATGGCTGCAGCGATCGAGATGCTGTTTGCATCGAGGACTTGGGTGGGCCCAGGGAAACACTTATTTCATATAGCGGAGCGATTCGAGGCGAATACTGTATTGTGTTCATTTATTTCAACACATCACAGCCATTCAGTTTCATTTTATAAACGTTTACACGGTGTAAAAAGCACATGCTACCTCACTAGCAGTTTTTCGAAGGACACTTGTCTTGTCTTGTATTCTATGGGTGTTTACTTTCACTGAGTTGAATATTCTATGCAGTGATTTGTTTTGTCGTTTTATTTGTTTTATTGTTTTTGTTGATCTGATGCCCATGTTCCATATGTGATGTTTTCAGTGTGTTGTGTTTACTTCAACGCGTGGTCTTAAGAAATTGGAATTTGATTATCGCAATCAGTCAGTTATTAGATGATGATGGAATAGCCGACAACATGGACCTGGTGAGCTTCAACTTGCCAGGAATGCTGCGCAAGACAAACATGAAGTTGCTGCTGATGCTGCTGTGCTTTATTATCTGTTTCCTTATCATTTATATGTCATCACGGCTTTCTTATCGACCGATGGTAAATGTGTATGGACGGTATGATGATCCGTCCCGCTATGATCGAGGAATCGTTGACCAGTTTGATGGTGATGGCAACACTAACAACCGAGAACGTGAAGATGATTTGGAAGACTCAGTTGTTTTTGGCAGCAGCAGGGATGTTGACCAAGGTGCTAGCCACATGGATGACTCAATAACGAGCGTGGCAATTGGCGTAGCTGTTACTGCACACGATGATGCGCAGCTGACACTGGATAATGTCGGCTACCGGTTACCATTCCTGCGTACACTTTTACCGTCTTTCTGTCGTACCGCCAGCTCGGGAATTGTCTATCGGTTTTACATAGCTTTTGATGTACACGATCCATCACTGAGTAGTCAGCAATACATGATTGCTTTTTATCGGCGATTTGAGGAGATCGTCACTGAGTTGTGCTTGAAGTCTGTCAATGTTTCATTGCATTTTGTGCAGTGCAACCACAATAGAAATCCAGCCTGGGCACAAAATGATGCCATGATGGAAGCATACCTTGATCATATGCAGTATTACTATCGGTTGGTATAATTTTATTACTTTGCCCCGGCCGTAACTGGTGCATCGTGGCGAGTATCTCTGTGTTTGTTTGTGTCTGTGTGTCTGTCTGCATGGATATCTCTGGAACCACGCGCGATCTTTACCAAATTGTTTGTGCATATTACCTATTGCTGTGGATTGTGTGGATGACATCATGTTTTTGTTCTTTTATAATGGGCCTTATAGCGATATGAATTTTGCTACGAAGGACCGATTAGTTTAAATTTACTACTTACCATAAAGTCTGACAGAATTCAATTTCCTATTATTAAAGGGCATAATTTTGACTAACATGTTCAAAATTAGACGAAGGGAGAAATTTGACGATTAATGGGAACAATTACTGAAACGCATGTCGCCGTAGCTATTGTTGCTATGGTAATGTAGAATGCTGATCAAAAAACAAATATACTTGTGACTTTGATGCATGGATGTAGGAAAGCGAAGTTAACTTAGCGTTAATGGGACTTAGCTTAAAGAAGTATATGGAGTTAAGGGTGAACTGAGCCGCTAAGAATTATAGCGGTCCATCCGCAAATATGCCAAAGTTGAGAAATTCATGTTGAAAGGTTTGCAATAGCCCCTATGGTTACCTGAAGCATGGTATAACAAAGGATGCATTCATCGCCTTGCAAACCCCCATAAGGGGTGCACAAGTATGGTGATTAGTATGTCTGTGTATCTCTCTGTCTGACTGTCCGCGGTGATATCTTTGGAACTACACATGCAATCTTTACCAAATTTTTAGTGGATGTTGCCTATGGCCGTGGCTCGATCTTCCTCCGGCAAAGGGGGCGAAGTCTGTTATCTAGTGCCTTGTTATTAAATAACGTTGCAATATGATACAATACGATATTGTATATCAACGTGCAGCCAAAAAGCTATGCAATAACCCAGGGACTCTGTAGTTTTATGATGCAAAAGATCTGTTAGAAATTCCGATGGGATAGCCCCCAATGGGGGTTACCATGGGGGTGCCAAATGCAGGTAGGGTAGGTAAAATTGCGTTTTTGACTGGTTGATAAGTCTACGGCTTAGATGCCTTACCACCAAAAATTTGTGTCTATCTGCCACTGTGGTCCGCGTCCACGACGGTTTGCTGGTGGAGGAATATGCAGTGTCGTCAACAATGTTGGTTGTCATGGAAGTACATGTATGTTTATCACACTTCAGCATTTGTGTATGTGGCATGGAGTATCACATGCTCACTCTGCCATAGTCGAGCCTATTGCAACGAAGCAACGAAGCTTGTGCATAACTATGCAGGTAGCTGTGCTGAAAGTGCTTCTCAGGGTGATCTGTTTGTTTGTGTTATTCATACAATAGTAGGACAACATTTCAACTGACAGAGCGTCACATGGGTCAATTGGTGATAACTGAGCTTGTTTAATGATTGCTATTCCAGCTTGTGTAACCAGTTCCGTTTTTAAGTTATTAATTTAATGTCATTTGATTATTTGCCTTCAGTTATTTGGCAGTGTTGATTGTATATAGAAAGGCATCCACCCTTTAAAAACTACTACTCCAGTAATTCTCATTGGCTCATATTTGCTGGTTGTGACTTAACCTGTTATAAATATCAAAAAATGGGCAAATTGTGGAAGACTGAGAGTAGCATTTGGCTATTTTAATTACTTGGTATGTAGATATGTACGTACACTACTCTACAATTTAAGGAATCTCACTGTATGCTTTTCAGTGTTAATGATGATACAGAAATGCTGAGTCCAGGCTGGACTGAGGTGTACATAAATGCTTTGCAGGTTAGCCATTTATTTTACATATATTGTAACTTTATTGTTAATTGTTACTTGACATGCTACAGTAATTATTAGGCCACATCACAGCATTTACTGTAGCATGGTTTGTCTCTCTCTGTATGTGTGTGAGCATGTGTGTCTGTGTGTTTCTTGGTCACGTTCATGAGTCTGCGAAAACAGATGAACAGATCGAGGGGTGCAGATCCTAAGGGGAAGGGCAATTTTTGGGGGAAGTGGCATTCCATTGTAAAGTTATATGATGGGTGTAATGCAGCATGTCTTGCGGGTCTCTCTGTGGCGGATGAGACTTGTTTTATGTGCACGTGTGTTTTAGAGTGCAGCAGCATGTGAAATGAAAATAAGTTGTCATCAGGAGTTATTTTCGTACAGTAAAAGAAAAAGCGATAGTGGCCCATTGCTACACACGGAATAGCATGGTCTTTGTGTGTGTATGTGCACCTGTCTGTTTGTTTCTTGGTCACCTTTGTAAGCCATGCAAAAACAGATGGACCGATCAAGATGCAGTTTGGGGGCTGAGTTGGGTGGGCCTAAGGAACCATGCATCACATGGGGTGCAGATACCAAGGGGAAGAGGCAATTTTTGAGGGAAGTGGCGGCCCATTATGAAGTATAGAAGTATAGGTACAGTCTACCATGAGCTGTGGAAAAATGGCTGAACCGACCGAGATACCATTTGGGATGAAGACTTCAGTCGGCCCAAGGAACCATGAATTATGTGGGGGTCTAAGCCATTATATGCTACCGTATGTAATGATCTTCCAACTTTTTTTTACACTACTGATGTTATTGCCCAAACGTCATGCGGTATTAGCTATGGCCCTGTGCCCTGTCTGTCACAAATTTGTGAAAATGGCTGAACCGATCTTGCTCGTTATTAGCATAGAGGCTATCTCTGACTTATCCTGCACTGTGTTGGAAGGTTATTTGGGTATCTCCAAATATAAGGGTATTCCCTCTAGAACTTTGTCTCAAACTTTGGACTTATATAAAATTTTGCAACTGCACTTTGACCATCAATAGTGTTGTCAATTTAGGTGGACGCTCAGTGTGGTAAACTGGCGATGGTCGTCAGTTGCTAGTTTAGTTTATCACACTGAGCATCCACGTTTGTGTACAACAAGACGGGTGTAATGCAGCACATCACGTGGGTCTAACTGTGGCTGGTGAGACTTGTTTTACGTGTGCATGCGTTTTAGAATGTAGCAGCATGTGAAATGAAAATAAGTTGTCATCAGGAGGAATTTTTAGTACAATTAAGTAAATAAATAAAAAGTTGTTAGTTAAAGTGTACAGTAAAGTCTTTGGAAATCATATGTTGTGGGAATTCAGCTGTCAGTTGTGTGATATATTTGTTTACAGAACAACTTTTCTCCACCAAATGTTGGAGTTGTTGGACCACTGCACAAAGGAGGCAATGAGGAAATCCTCACATATGACTTTGTTCATCGAACCCACATCGATATATTTGGCTATTACTATCCTCGTATATTCACTGACTGGTGGGCTGACAATTGGATATCCTCTGTCTATGATTCACAGAGAACGCTCAAACTGCCTGGCGTCAGGCTTGTTCATACACTTGAGATTGGTCAGAGATATCAGGTGAAGAGCAGCAAAGAAAAACATCTCAGGGACCAGCTTGAAGAGGACAGAATCACTCTAAACAGGTGTGTATAAAAAAGAAACAATTACTTCTTGTAATTAAGTTAGGCCCAAGTGTCAGCAGCGATGCGCCATCTCACTGTTGTGCAGCATGAAGATGTGCAGGGAGCTCATCTCTGGTTAGTGGTCTTGAGCCAACACTCAATTTACACTCAGCTGTGGATGAGGACCACGTCTCCTCCACAGTCTACAGCCTGCCATTAGTAAGTAAGTAAGTAAGTATTAAGTAAGTTAGTATTATTTCAAAAGCCATAAAAGTGCTACTGCTTGATTACAAGTTACAAATTATAGTTACATACTAAACCATTGGTAATACAACAACAATACAAAAATAGAATGTACATAATGAAAAATAGCAGTACAACAGTGATGTAATCCAAAAAAAACACATGCAGAATAAACCCATAATTAGGAATAAACCCATAATTAGTTGTTATTGAAAAGTGAAAAGTGCATAAGACACTGTTGAACAATATCTTTTTGTTCGGAGGCTTGGCCTTGGATATACAGTAGGCTTTTAGAGACAGGATGTCGTGGCTAAGTCTCGAGGGGGTGGAAGAATATGATTTGGGCCACATATCGCAATTTTTAAGACGCAGTATACGCCAATACGTCCACTAACAAGAGCCCTGGACATAGGCATAGCCTGCATGCCGACATACCGGGTAGCTAACGCCATAGTGATGAACGTGTTGAACGCCTGGAATGCTGAACAGGCTTAAAACTAATCCTAACCCTAATCCCTACAAACCCTAATCCGTATTAACCCTAAACCTAAGCATAAACCCTAACACCAAGTCTGTTCGGCATTCTGGGCCGCTCAGGACATACCGCTCAGAATTCTGCATTTTACCCATCATTAGGCCCCTTTCACACTGGAAACTTTCTTTCGAAAGTCGCTTTCGAAAGTCAACTTTCGAAAGAAAACTTTTCTGTGTGAACGGTCCACTTTCGAATGTTTATTGCTTTCGCAAGTCGCTTTCGCAAAACAGAACATGTTCTAAGTCGAGTGGAATGTAAAACCTTAATTCAGTCAATCAATCGCACAAAAATAAGCAAACCCCGGCAGAATGAATATTTAACTCTAATAAGCCCATATTTAACGATAACAGGCTACATTTCTACATTTCCAAAATGTGCCGATGCATATGATGTGGTGATAGTGCAGTCCCACAAAACGTTAACGATGTCTGCGTCTTGCCAAGGCATATGCACTACGTCCTTCTGATGTAGGCATTGTGCCAAAAATAGGTCCAAATTTACAACTTCCATGATAATTAATTTATATTTTGAAGTAGCCTGGGCTTACAATTCCGTATACTGTGGTTTCATGTTATATCAGCTTATAAGCCCAGAATCTTTTTCTTTCTTCTGTTCTATATTCAGTGCTGTGGAAGTTTCTTTTATATGCAATGTCATTACAATGTTTTGTGGATCTGCCACTTCTGCTAATTCTGTTCATTTTATAGTGATTATGTGCTAAAAAGAGGGAATAGTCACCATCGTTGTAGGTAGAATTTAACATTTTACTTGCACTGGACATTGGTATTTTACCTGATTATGTTATGATGCTGCTTTTTGGCGTCAAAAAGGCATCTGGTCAGTAAAAAATCTCACTTTAGCGGTCTGTATAGATCTTTCAGCATAGATTTGTGGGTACTCGAGCTAGTTTTTGGCAAGAAAAGGAACATGTCGGTTAATCTAGAGCTGGGAATATGTGTGTGTTTGTGTGCTCAGGTATTTGAAGTCTGTGGAAGCAGTGAAGAAATTAAAGCCAGCACCTAGTGAGCCAATGAGGAAGGTCATCTCGATGTCGTTGTGGAGTGCAAAACCACGCTATACATACGGTGCTCTGCGAAATGCTCAGTTATTACCCATCTACTTTCCTGGTTGGACCCTACGATTTTACGTCGAGCGACCACACTCAGATGACACTACTAAGTATTCACCAGTTCCTCCACGAATACTCAACAAACTGTCGATGATGGGCTCGGAAATCGTGTATGTTGATGCTGAGCGAAGCCACATTCCGCCAATGATGTGGCGGTTTCTGATTGCCGACGATATGTCGGTTGACGTTTTCATCGTCCGAGACTCGGACTGTCGACTTAACGACCGAGATTTTACAGCCGTGTCCAACTGGCTGCGAACGGACTATGCATTCCATTGTATACGTGACCACCCAAGTCATGCTGGGTACTCGTTACTCGGTGGGTTGTGGGGTGCACGACCGCGCCAGTTGCGGTCATTCGTGTCCGTGCCATGGCGGGACATGATGATGGGATATCGGACCGATTACGTCCAGGATATGCAGTTCCTGTCAAATGCTATTTGGCCATTGGTACAGTCGAATGCTGCATATTGCCATGATAGTGTGTCATGTCTTGTCTGGGTGGGTGCACATGCATTCCCGGTTCCACGAGTTGGCACCGAGCATCTTGGCCAGGTGTTTGATGCATTTGGAAATGCCCGTGACGAAGACATACAAATTCTGTTGGAACACCGGCCACTTCCACAGTGCACTGTTTCTTCAACACCTTCACCACGGAATACTGTACAGGCCAGCGTACCTCGCAACTCCATAACAAAAATTTCAGAAACTGTCAAAGAGGATGACAGTAATGCTGCAATCGGAGCAGAACCAAATGACAAAGGCATTCAAGGTTTGGGCTCCGGGGGTTCCACTGTTTCAGTGCATACCAATATGACAACAGCGTCTGAATCTGATGTACATGGCAAAATTTCAAGCCACAGTGTAGCAGTGGAAGCAGAAGTATCTGATCTCAACAAATCACTATCTCCACATGTTAGCTCAGATGATACTCAGCCAAAGTCCCATAATTTCCAATTCAATTCATATCATAATCGTGTTCCAAATGTATATTACAATCGCAGTGTGCAGTTAAATACTACTTTTATCATTAATGATGGCAGTTAACGTATTCAGATACAGGGCTGGGCAGTAGTGTAATTTATTGTTCAGTTCTGCTGGTATTCTAAACGATTAAACCTTACTGGCAAAAATGGCTGACAAGACATTCAGACAATGGCTTTTACTCAAAGAAAATTGTAAGTAAGTAAGTAATCGAGCTTCTAAGGCACAGGAAAAGAACAGTCACAATGTGACGTGGTCGTCTACAGCCTAACATGTACGCTGTGATTGCTTGAAATGTCTGTAGCTCGTGTTCTGTCGCAGATATGACGACAAGGCGTTCCATATACGACAACTGGCAACAGAAAAATTTCTGTCACCGAGACAGTTTTGTGTGCGTGGAACGACGCATATTTTTTCTGACGCGGACCAAAGCTGAGGGCGGCCAGTGTTGGCAATAAGCTGAATGTCAGAAGCCAGATATGCCGATGTTTGTCCAGCCAACGACTGATGCATTGGGCACTGTCCCTGTCATGTGTAAGGTGCTGTCCACCATTGTAATTCGTGACTGGTAATTTGAGTACTCCAGATAGAGATAATTTGTATTAATAAGAATAATATTAATAATAATAATAATAATAATATACACTATTTGTACAGTGTGTTAAATTACACAAGTTTGCTCATTGCTGGTATGATATGGTTGTACCAGTTAGATGTTGACTGATCATGCAATGCAAACCTGTTTATAACTGTTGATACTTCAGCTTCTAGTCTATAATTAATATTTTTGTGATTATGTATTTTGCCAAAGCTGTTAGATGTTAAATCAGGAAGTGACTTCATGTTTCGCTTGAATTTTATTTTTTTACTTGGTTTAAATTCTTTAATCTTAATGAAAAGTAAATTGACAATGCAGATTGGTTTAAAACCAAAGTTAATGAAACTTTAGATTTATACTCAGTTTAAAAAATGAACTCTTGATTTTACACCAAAGTTAATATGAGTGATAAACCCATCTTGCATAGGACTTCTAGATACCTCTACTAACAATGTAGGTGGGGTAGCACAGTGGGTAGAGCGTTGGGCAAGTTGTTCACACCTATGTGCCTCTATCACCAAGCAGTATAACTTGGTAGTTGGTACCGGCCAGGGGTGATGATGCTGTGCGGCTGGGAAGGTAACCACAGGCCTGGCGGAAAGTAATGTTAGCCTGCCCCCAGGTGGATGACTGCGGGCTGACTGCCTGTACACCGGGATCAGCTCCGGGCCCAATGCTCGGTAACGAGTATGGGAAGCCTTTACCTTTTTCTAACAATATACAGTCAGTTTTTAACTGAACTGAATTTTCTTTTTTTGCTTAGGCAACAGATGCCAACGTGTTTATTGTATTCCGGCATTAAAATTCCCAAACACGTTCATCGTAACTCGTAAGTTTATCTGAATTCTGTATATTACACTGTAGTTTATGAGTTCATTTGGTTTGTTTACAGACAGATGAAAAGACAGAACATGCATATATGATCTATAGTTTCAGTTTTGTTAAGGGGTCATTCCAAGGCTTGGTTTTTACCTGCGTGATGCTATGCTAGTGCAGTATATGCTTTGGCCCGGTGTCTGTCCAAGTGTGTGTTTCTGTCACAAGACAGTGTTTTGTCGAATCAAGTGAATGGATAGGGCTGTTTTTCAGCATAGATGCTAGGCCTGCACTCTGCTTGTATCCTGCTATGTGTTAAAAGGAAATTTGGTTACCCCATAAGTAAGGGTACTTTGGACCCTTGTCCAAAAGTCGGAATCAGCTGATTTTTGTGCCATTTCATCACGGATGTCATGTCGATCATTGGACGTTACTCAGGTTCTCACAACTGTATATGAAATAAATCATGATGCATAGTGTTTGTCTTTGCATGTTGTTGAGATTTCCAATGTGTTGAGTTTAAATGTCTAATATATTCAATGCACTGTTGTTTGTTGAGTGTCTACCTATTTTATTACTGCACGATGCGCTATGCTAGTGTGGTATATGCTGTCATCATGTGTCCGTCTGTCACAAGTCGGAGTTATAGGAAGATGGTTGAACCTAGGATCACGCAAACACCGCCACACGATTGCCCAGGGACTCTAGTTTATTGGTACCAAAGATCTCGGCGAAATTCCAACGGGGTCACCCCTAACGGGGGCGCCAAATAGAGGTGGGGTAAGTTACAATCGACGACTTTTGACCAATATCTCGCTATATCTCAGAAAAGGTGCAAGATAGGGATATAGTTAATATGGAACCTTAATAGGAACTCATGTGCCTTCTGTGGAATGGCGCTATTTTCAATGACCCCTAACTACCCCATTTCCACATTTTGTATCCCTTTTCGTATCTTCGTAGTGGGTGGAGATAACGACTTCACATTTGATAGGCAGGTTGATCGTAGCAAGTCCTAGTCCTCGGACGACAAATCATCTGAAAGGAGCGTGGTCAGGTAACGTGAACCATTTAAATTGTGGTGGGCACCTACCATATCTCTAGAATGGCTGACAAGGGCGTACGCAGGAGGGGGTTGACGGGGCTAAAGCCCCCCCCCCGAAATTCCCCGATAAAAATTATTTACTCATTCAATTTCAAATCCGAAGCATTTTATGTTTCGCAGTTTGTACAAAGAAGTCAGTTTCACAATCATTTTATAACATTCGTTGCACCAAATCGTTTGTCGGCTGGGGCTCCGCCCCAGACCCCGCTGGGGGAGCTTACAGCGTTCACCCAGACCCACT
>Ga0209780_1004880_pt1 | contig 10465 bp, 14 predicted proteins | sample WorMetexBAHAMAS2_FD_187384 | JGI IMG/M metagenome (GOLD analysis project Ga0209780, IMG submission 187384) | Marine gutless worms symbiont microbial communities from Max Planck institute for Marine Microbiology, Germany - Inanidrilus exumae... | ecosystem: Host-associated > Annelida > Digestive... | reverse complement strand
CTGTTGCTGGACCCACTGCGTGGAACTCCTTACCGGCTGACCTCCATTGCTTATACTTACAGCTCGTTTTGCAACCGTCTTGAAGTATTGTAATGATCGCGTCTGTATGTGTGTGTGTGTGTGTGTGTCTGTCTGTCTTTCTGTCTGTCTGCGAGCATATCTCCCGAACCACACGCCCGATATATACGAAATTTTTGAACATGTTTTAAACGGCTGTGGTCCTCTTCCGGCGGTATGCAGATCACCCAAGGGGAAGGGGCAATTTTGGGGTGTTGCCCAATTTTAGGGTGTTGCCCGGGCCATTCAAAAGCGTTGACAATCTTTGCTGCAGCCGTCGCGGTCGCCGCAAAAGGTATCATTCAGTATAACAGGCAAACGCAAATATTGTTTTGAAAATTTCCGGGCGCAGGCTATGCGGCCTATCGGCCGCGAAGGGAATGGTGAGATTGCACAGCGCGGGCGAAGTCTGATACCTACGATTGCCTTGTTTTCTAAGTTTTTAACCGCGCGACGCTATGCTAGCGCGGCACTTGCCGTCATCGTGTGTCTGTCCGTTGTCCGTCCGTCCATCTGTCACACGCCGGTATTGTATCAAAATGGCTAAACGTAGGATCACGCAGACAACGCTACGTGATAGCCCAGGGACTCTAGTTTTCTGACGCCAACAGTCGTTGGTGGGCGACGCCCCATTCCTCCTTAAATTTGCGTTCAATAAGTGACACCCCCCCCCTTTCGAACAGTCCTCGGGTGTGCTAGAATCAGTATCCGCTCATAAAGTGTCTCAACCGTAAGAGCTATCGAAAAATGTTCAATTAGCACTAATAGGTAGTCGACAACGCGCTTTCCAACCAGTTATAGATGAACCGTGTACGTTACCCCTAAGTCCCCCCAAAGGTGGCACAAAACGCGATTTTGCTGTTTTTGCCCGTAAAACTCAACATCTGTCGAAAGAAGTCTGCTGCAAAGTTTCTTTGTGTGAAAACTTCTGGCAGAGTTGTAGCTGCATCATTCCTCTATTTAACGATCCATGATTGCGGGCAACGTTCCCATCTATATAAATTTGCGCTCAAAGTGACCCACCCTTTCAAAAAACGCCGATTTTAGCAGATTTCGCTTGATAGTGCCTCAGCCGTGAGAGCTAGCGAAAAAAGTTCAGTTGTCACTAATAGGAAGTCGACAACGCGCTTTCCATCGAGCCATATATGAACCTGTGCGTTATGTCCCCCAAAGGGTGGCTCAAAACGAGAATTTTTTTACATATTTTGCGTTGCCGTACATATCTTCGTTGCAGGTAACGCGTAGACACTTCAACTTCGGTATTCCGATTGATCATAGCAAGTCTTAGCCTACGGACGACAAACTATCCCTGTAATGAGCGTGGTCACTTCACGTGATCCACTTTAAATTTCAAGGCCCTAAACATACCTCAGGAATAACTGAAGCTCAAATTTCTTATACCGGTAGGCTATATCTAATGTTACCAAAAGGACGACATATCACCCCCTAAATGGGCGTGGTTATGGTCACGTAACTGTTTAAATTTTGCCGTTTGCCGTGATGCAGCGCGTCGTGCGGGTTGGTCACCGATAGCTGAGCTACTTATATTCTTAGCTACAGTGTATTTTGCTTATTGTATTTTCTCTTAGCTTATTCTATTGTGAGAGGTCCCTCAACGTCGGATGGTGGCGCCATGGCAAATTATTAATTGAATGAGTTATTGATTGAATGGCGTATATTGATGACGTGTACAGGAGCTGTGCTGACGTCAGCAATGTTGGTGTCTCTGACGGCGATGACTGACTGCTCGATACACTGGGCCGGTCCTCTGTCGTCACTGATCATCGCTATGTCGTTCTGTGGTGTCCAGCTGGGAGCAGGTGCCCTCGTTTCACACCTCGACCTTGCCCCACGCCACGCCGGCGTCATCGTCGCCGTCTCCGGCACTGCCGGCGCCTCCGCCTACTTCCTTCTACCGGCGTTCAGACGCATCCTGCAAGCTGCCGGGCAGGTATTGTCCATGATCTACCTACCGATAGGTCTTCCTGTTCGGTACACGTAGTAGTAACCGGATGGGCAGGCGATCGCGCACAAATTAAAACGCTATAATGTATCACGCAGTTCGGTAATGTTATAATCTTGTACAGGGGCGGTGCCACGATTTTAAAAGTGGGGGGACAAATTCTGCGAGCGGAGCGAATTATTCCCAAATTATGCCCCCCTGTACGCTTTGGCTCTAAAAGTGGGGGGTCATGTCCCCCCAGCTCCTATGGGAGCGCCGCCCATGATCTTGTAGAAAAATTCAGCAACAAAACGGCCGTAGTCCGACCATAGCCACACAACGTCATTTATCTGCAGTTTCTGTCCGCATGGTGGCGCAACGAGTAGAGCGTTGGACTTGCGATCAACAGGTCGTGGGTTCTAATCCTATTCGGGGCAAAGGAAGACTTGACAAGTTCTGGAAGAACTACAAGTATACTGCGGATCAGAAGATATTCATGGGAAGAAGACAAGTGATCAGCCAAGAGGTCCAATTGGCCTAATGTCAGTGGCTGACGATCAAGGTATCAATGTAACAACCGTGGGCAAGTTGTTCACACCTATGTACCTCTGTCACCAAGCAGTATAACTTAGTACCGGTCAAGATGCGGTGATGCTCTGCGGTTGGGAAGGTAACCGCAGGCCTGGCGGAAAGTAACTGTCGCCTACCGCCGGGTGGACCCGGTGGATGACTTATAATCACCCGCGGGCTGACTGTACACTGGGATCAGCTCCGGGCCCAACGCTCGGAAACGAGTATGGGAAGCCTTTTTCCTGTCCGCCATATGAGTCGATTACCGCTTAAGATCCGCCGTCACCACAGATAACTCATAACTCATCTCATTGTCTGACACCATCGACTGTTGTCGCGCGGTTTTCTTGAGTTTGATACAGGTCCGACCGGTGAGTTTACATGGGCAAAGTGGGGAAATCAAGCATGAAGCTCGCCGCTTCCCTAAGCTGGTTGCAAAGTGACCGTCTGTTGACTTAACTTGCCGGAATTGCTTACAATGTTCCCTCCCCATTTTACACCCCTAGTGGGAAAGGCAACCCTCCACACTGATCCCCTCGACTGCGTCTGGCGATGCCCCTGGATGGTGATAGCGAGTGTGTGTCAGTGTGTGTGTGTCGTGTGTAGCTGGACTCGGAGCTCGTACAATGGCGGACGTTGTTCATATTTACAGCGTGTATTCACGTGATGTCGGCTCTCATCTTCGTTCTACTGGGAGCCAATCATCGATCGGAACCAGCCAACTCGACCCCCCTTATACAACCCCTCGGTTCTGTGTTTCAGGCCCCGCCCACCGACTGTGAGGCTCCGCCCACCGCTAAGCCGGGCGTCGTCCGCCAAACGTCTATCGGACGGAACAGAACGCCGCCTGGCGGTGAAGACAACAGGTCGGCAGTGGATAGCGAGGCGGAGTACGGGAGCGTCAGTGAGTTTATAGAACCAATGTCGGACAGTCGCGGGGTCATAAGACCCGTGTCAATGTCACTAAACACTGACCGTGACCTTCACCTTGCACAGTTGATGGAGTCCATCTTGTAGTTAGCAGCAGTTAGCGTAGTGATGCGAGGAGCGTATACCGTGCAGGTATAGCAGGCAGGATGTACGATACGATACGATACGATACTGACGAAATGGCCAGCTTAATCTAGCCCACAAATGTACAGAGAAGATTTTCGCACAGAGTGCAAGGTCCGTTGCGAGAGAGCTCATTCTCTTTTGCGGTGCTTTGAACCAGCGAGAGTTCTTAGACCAATTAAGCCAGCATACGACCGATGTCGGCCGGATGCGGATGGCCAGCTCAGTTAGCAGCCAGCTTCTTTAACCGACTAAATCAGTATGCCAGCAGTCCTGATAACAGGGCCTACTGTTACGCAGAACTCGCTGTTTCTTTCCTAGTGGTGGCCGAAGCCACCAGTATACTGATTGCGCCTATCGGCAGAGGGATGGCCAGGCTGAATTGGCGTGGCTGGCTGGTTACATACCGAGATGGTATGCCCGCTCGAAGATGGTCACTGTGACGGCCGGACACATATAACACAACTTTATAGTTAATATAAAAAATATGTGTTATTAAAAAAGAAAAACAAAAGCACATGTTCGACAGCAAAATGAACATGAACACGTGTCACGCGTGTCCATCACTGTGTCCGTCCCCGAGGTCATCCCGCACACCTCTACCATGCTCGATAAACTAGGCCTACGAGCAAAACGTAACGTAACGTAAGTATGTAAGATAATCAGTACAGTATAGTCAAAATAATCGGTACGTGACAGTTTTCGTTGCATCATGCTGACTCGTTTTGAACACACCTTCGCGAATTTTTCTATTAATTTCCCCTAATGACAGACTGTCTGACATGTTAACTTTAATCACTGTCACGTATACAGAATACAGATGGTAACAACACGCAGACTGCGGATCGTAAGGTGGACTGCACGGCTGTATGAACAAGAAGCTCGCCTAATCAGCAATAACATGACATTACTTGCCTGTGCAACTCTTCGAATAGAGCTTCAGCTGCAGCGAGACACCGGAGGAGAATCTCGTGAGGATCAGATTTCAAACACCAAAAGTGAACGAGCTTGTCATAAAGCTATTAGACAACATCGACTGCAGTGTTGATCGATGTTGTCTAATAACTTTATGACCAGTCGGGTCTCCAGTGCAGTCTGCCACTCACTGAGTCACTGCACGCTAACTAGAGTAGCGGCTGTTGACTTAATTGGTCACTTGGAGTTATACGGAGTTATACGAATTTTCCCTTTTGTCTAATCAGTACGGGCCGTAGTGGCCCCGCCCAGTAACTACTCGACCCGGCCTGGCCCTGTTTGTCTCTGAAATTTCCCGGGCCGGGCCGGGCCGCTCGGCCCGTGCAGGGCACTAATATGAGCCACTGACAGACGAGGCCACAAGGATTGTGAATTGTCTGACTCATGACTGTGAGATCCATTGAGCTGTGATGCTTAGCAGAGACTCAGTACACTGAGATGTAGTCCAGGAGTCCTTGGTAAAGCTCACGTAACACGCTTCTGACAATACGCCCATCAGTTTGTCACTTAATGACTTGTGTAGTTCTGGCACAAGGATTGTATGCAAGTAGGTGTCGCTCAGCAGCGTGTATCATAGTTCTATTGCCGCGAAAACTCTGCTTAAACCTGCATTAAAAACACAATAATATTGCACTCTTTAGCTTCAATCATTTAGCCTAGAGTAGCTGAGAAACGTCATAATCGGGAAAATGCAATGCGTGTTATATCGTGCATGCACATTCTCGATAAAGCAGCACATTGTCCAAAAATATAGCAATTGTATTTTTGCACAGACTGTAGGCCTACAAAACCGTCGTCTGACCATCCATCTCTGCGTCAGCTGGAACGTCCGTCAACCCACTGCTGTCGCCGTCTGGTCATATCGTGTCATTTTGACGTCACAGAAGATGAACGCGATAGCGACGTCGAAACTCAGAATAACTCAATGAAACAACCTCGCCGCACGGCACCGTAATGCAACGCTAGACCCAAAAGATTCAGAGCTCTCTTGAAAGTGCTTTTCATCTGTCTTTGCTGTCGCTCGTCCACCTACTTCATCCTCGTTGTGAACAACTGATCGGTCTGTTTCTTTCAATAGGCCTATACTTCACCTTGTCTCTGAAGTCAACTAGGCCTATCTGCAATTCTGCATCTATCTGTCAACCTCATTCCAATCTCTCAATCTCTGGCTCACTTGTCCCCAGGCTGGGTGCGTTGTTTATACGCGCCATATGCACAGATGGGGTAATTTCTGCTCGTACAACGGCGTACTTGGAGGACCACACTGGCTGGCTGGGACTTCGACGGCACTTTATGTATTGACTATTGTACGTTATATTAAGTATACTGCACGTACCTAAATTCCGGAAGAAAAGACCTGTATCATGTTCAAAGTTGAGGCGTTCAAAGCACAAAAAGCATAAAACAGTCACCGAAGGCTGCCAGCCTCCCAATCTATATGGTGTCCAAACATGGAACGCATTTCCTTGTGTGGGGGTTTTCATCTGGTATAATGCAAGCCCCACAGGGTCAGATCAGAGCTCGAGGGTGTCGAGAGCAGGGCCGGAGTTCTTGGAAAAAGGCAGTGACCACATGGGTATATCGAAAATATAGGGAAAACACTTTTATGTTGTTCATTTTCTGTGGACATACGGCAAAAAACAACAACCGATACAGCTCAGAAGAACCGGTCCAAATAATAGTCCGTGGAGTCAGTCCTGACTCCTGAGATAGAGAAACTGTGGCAGGAAGGATTTTGAAAGAGGTAGATTGTTTTTAGTTCTTTTCATTATTTTTTTGTTTTGGTTCCGTGCGGTAGATTAAGCTTGCAGAGTATCCTCACAGCATGGTGTGGTATCGTATCGTATCGTTACCGTATAGTTATCGTATTCATAATGTCCTTTGAGGGGTGTGGTTGGTCATAAGTGTCCTCTCCGGGTCTCCGTAAATACAAGTTTATTCGTCAACACCAAACTTATGTCCCTGTTTATTATTAGTTACGTATTGTCACTCATATAGTAAGCTGAATTTTTATAAACAGATATTCATTAATCGCTATCTAATCGCCATACAACTATGTTACACACAATATATTCTTCTGCAGTCACCAGTGTCAGGGGCATCGCCACGGGGTAAAATGCTTAGCCTCAAAGCCAAACTACGAAAATTACGCAGCCCGAGTATTTTTAAAAGATTGTTTTCTAGTACTTAATTGTGCACCACACTTGCACCCATCTCCTGCTTGCCGCACTGATTGTCCGATACTGTTTCTTGACTGGCGACGTTTGACTGACTGACGTTTTGCCCTTCGGTGAGTTCAACTTTATTCGCGTCCACAAAACCTGCGCTCCACTCAACGTGCACCTCGCGATCTGCCTCCAAATCACCCGGTAACATCACCACACATAAAGTCGACAATCCTAGGCCTACTAAACTAAACGATAGTGCTATGTACAATTAAAGCTGGCGAAGGCGTAGTGATGCTTTCTTTGACGAAGTTACCTTAGACCATCTCATCAGATTCTTCTCCTTCGGCTCGCGCACACTCTTCCTCCAGCCAGGTCAGGAATCAGCGACGTTCCTGTTCGTCAGCATCCAAATAAAGGTGCTGCCGGATTTCTGTAGTGAAGGACTTCTGGGCTTGGTGCACGATGCGGACTTCGTTAATTTTAGCTCCCGTCTCTGTTGGGTGAAGATCATACGTGATCGTTAGTTCGTCGCTATTTGGCGACTGCGTTTTCCGGCACTGTTCTGAACTTCCTTTACTAAAGACGAGGGCCGCATCTCCACAAGACGCTTGGACTTCGTTATGGTCCGGGCTTCCTTTCATCGAGCTCCTGACGAAGGCGCCGTAAGTTGTGAAAAGGCTTCGTCGTCCGGGTAGGCTTTCTAAGCAGCCCGATCTCTTCTTCTTTTTCTTTATTACCTCTTGCTGATGTCGTCGCCGATGGCTGCCTTTTGGATACCGACGAATGCATGCTGGAATGTACAGCTAGAGATACCGTAATCATGTCCTTTGCGTCCTGCCACAGGTATCTTGCTGGCGACTCGGTCAGCTCGGATGCCTTCACTTTCTTGGCTGGTAGTTCTTCGCCGTCCGATCCAACCTCATCTTCCATTAAGGTCACGTAGTAGTCCAAAACTCTGTGGCAATGAAGGTGCTTCGCTGAGTTGCTCGGCCTCAGGTATCGAGATCGGCGAAGGAGCACGATGTGCCTTGCTCCTAGCGGGCGTGCCTTCGTATGGCGTGGATGTATAGGCCAGTCTTTTGGTCGTCTTTGGCTTGGTAGACTTCTTATTATTGGCTTTGTATTTCTCGCGATGGCCTTCGTCAATAGGAGTTGCATCGAAATTACGTCGATGTTGAATTCTCATATGACGTCTCATGTTATCTATCTGACTGAAACCTTTATTGCACGATAGAACGTTACCGTCGAAGTCGGCAGCTTGTCGTAGTCCAGGAAGTCCAGGTGCAGTTCTCTTAACGCCGTACCGATGCGTAAGAATCGTTCGAGGGCCTCTAACGCCGACTCCATGTCGAGACGTTGATTCCTGATGTTTTGGAGATGCTCTAGTTTTTTACTTGCAGTTCCTTTGACTCTGCTAAAAGCTGTAAAAGGTCCATGATCAGATATGGAGGACACATGGAGGATGCCTGTGGGCACAGAGGGTCTTTGGGTTGCATGATCTCCAGTTTGATCAAGTTTACGTTTTGGCATGATTGTTAGTTCACATCTACCTTTACCAATTACTGGTTAATCTGAAATAAAAAAGCAGTGAGTATTAATGAGAAATGAGTATAATAAAGCACTAAAAGCGGCCGAAAGCAGTTATATTAGGCATGCCCACAACTATTGTCTGATATTGCTCAGAAAACTATATGCAAATCAACCTTTAAACCGTGGTCAATATATGTTTGTCTGATTGAAGGACTCCTCTATTCACATTTAAATGCTTTTATCATAATGATATATGCATTATTGGTCAAGCTACAGCCAAAAACATCTTTTTCGGTAATGGCGGCACTAATTTGCATAAAAGACACACATGGGACATTTTGACAACTTTTTAACATAGCTAATCGTTTTCTACGTGTTTTTGTCGGTCTAGTAGTACCAATTCCGGGGGTGCATGACAACCTTTTTTTCAACTCAACTACTGGTATGCACAGGGGACTCCTCCACTTGTGTAGGACGACTGCACGCCCCACATCAACTCTCCCATTAGCTGCCGCTCGGTCTCAGCGGCGGTCCGTGCCACTAGCTGAATCGTGTCCTGCTCGACTTGTAGAACTGGAAATGGTGTCAAGGTGAGTGCTATGACATCTGCGCCGATCGCTGGCGACCGCAGGACAGCCGTGACGACGGTCGCATGGTCTTGTCCGCCCGGACGCCTTGGTGCGAAGCCTTTTTCCGTATATGTTCCAGCATCCGCAGTGGTGGTGGCGGCGATGTCGCTGCGGCCAGAATGCGGCAGCGTCAGAGGCGGACCGGCGCCCGCTGAAGCTTCACCGGCGTCTCCCGCTAGACTTAGCACCACGACATCTGGTGGTGTCGGTGCCCAGTAGATCGGCACTGGGCGGCTCTCCGTCTACGCGATGGTGACAGCGACAAACTCTGCCGGTAGCCATACAGAGAGAACTAAATTAATGGCAGAGGTTTAGAATCCTTTGTCTGTTGCAAACGATTTGCTGGCACAAATTGATAAAAACTGTTCGTGTTTAAGATCACAGACTTGGGTTTTTTTGCAATACGCTATTATGTTCTATGAACCCGACTGTCAAATGTGTTTTTAAGTTGACATCAAAACGAATATTTGCTTGGAAACCCACACAGATTGCTCCGCGTGGAATACGAATTGCTGAGAACTTGAGTAGTATTGGTTTTAGCCATAAAAACAGCACGCTACGCACTGTTCCATCTGTTCCTCCATGGCTGTTACGTCGCCCTTGTTTTAATTATGACATGTATGCATTCGACAAAAACAGTGTCAGTGCAGAAGTTCTTCAGAATCATTTTGCAGAAACCAAGAATTGTTTTGGCAAGCATGTGGAAATATACCCTCTAGAGACCTATGCAGTGTTTTCTTCAAGGTTTGAGGTGTTTTCCTGAATTATGTACTTAAATATGTTAGAATAACATACTGATATAGTTACTTTTTATTTGCATAGCATAGTTTTCCTAAAAAATGATGTTCATTTAAATGGACTGTGGGTTTTAAAGATGATATTGCATCTTGTACCAAATAGATTAAAATTACTCATTGTCAGTACTCATTGTCTAATTACCGCCCCATCTCTTTAACAAGCTGCATCTGTAAAATTATGGAGCGCATGGTGAACAATCGGCTTACATGGTATCTGGAGAAAAACAAAATCATCACTCCGATGCAGAGTGGATTCAGAAAGGGGCGTAGTACGAATGACCAGTTGGTACGTCTCGAGACTTTTATTCGTGAGACTTTTGCTTCTAGACAGCACGCAGTCGCTATATTTTTTGACTTAGAAAAGGCATATGATACCACTTGGAAACATGGTATTAAGCAAGATTTACATGATGCTGGCCTTCGAGGGCGATTGCCGGTTTTCATAGAGAACTTTCTGAGCGACCGAAAATTCAAGGTCCGACTCGGATCCGAATAGGCTACTCCGATTCATTTGATCAGGCAATGGGTGTGCCACAAGGCAGCCTGCTTTCTGTCACACTCTTTGCATTGAAAATCAACTCTATTGTCTCCACTATATCTCCCGGTGTCGAATGTTCTCTCTACGTCGATGACTTCTTAATTTGTTATAGATCAAAATATGTGCATATAATCGAAAGGCATCTACAGCGATGTTTGAACAAACTGCAAGAGTGGGCTGACACTAACGGCTTCAAGTTCTCTGAG
>Ga0209780_1004879_pt1 | contig 10465 bp, 9 predicted proteins | sample WorMetexBAHAMAS2_FD_187384 | JGI IMG/M metagenome (GOLD analysis project Ga0209780, IMG submission 187384) | Marine gutless worms symbiont microbial communities from Max Planck institute for Marine Microbiology, Germany - Inanidrilus exumae... | ecosystem: Host-associated > Annelida > Digestive... | reverse complement strand
CTCGATAACAAAATATTCATCGTATTTGGTAAATATTTCAAATCTAAGTAGCCTATAGCAATCAGCGTAAAATGCTCTATTTGCTGGCATAATTTTTATGCAAATCGGTTCAGTGGTTTGGGAGGAGTTTGATCACCTACATACATACAGACATACATACACACGGAATTTGACCAATGTGGCTCTCAGTATACGCGTAACGCTCAATACCAAACCTGCTTCGCAGGTTTTGATAAAATATAAATTGTTATATTTGAATATTTCACCCATTTCCCCATGGACAGATTTGCACCAGATTTGGTACAACAGTTCTTCCCTTGAACTTAATCAACTGCGACATACCGTTTGCCAGTGGGCGTGTCAGTGGAATGGGGGATAAAAATTTCGTCCTTTCATATTGATGAGCAGCTGTTAATACAGTGCTGGCAGTACCATGCTGCATGTCATTAGTTCGCTGTGAATAAGTTAAAAAAAAGTGAAGGCTTCTCATACTCGTTACCGAGCGTTGGGCCCGGAGCTGATTCCGGTGTACAGGCAGTCAGCCCACAGGTCATCTTCCCGGCGGTAGGCTGTCATTACTTTCTGCCAGGCCTGTATTTACATTCCCAGTCACAGAGCATCACTGCTCCTTGGCCGGTACCAAGTTATACTAATTGGAGACAGAGGCACATAGGTGTGAAAAACTTGCCCAAGGTTGTTACGCGGCTTTGCCCCGAGTAGGGTTTAAACCCACGACCTGTTGTTTGCAAGTCCAACGCTCTACCCGTTGCGCCACCGCGCCACCCAGTGAACAAGCGCAGTAATTGAAACAAGACGGTGAATGAGCTGTTGAATGTTGTCTGTGATGACAGACAGTCGCACTGCAGTGCCGCTGCTGAAGAACGCCGACATCCACGTCATTACTGGTCTACTCAAAGTCTACTTGCGTGAACTTCCCGAAGCTCTGTTTACCGACACTCTTTATCCCAAGCTTGTTGAGGGCTTTGGTGAGTGACAGTCATGTGCAGTGATCAACCAACCATTTAACACAGCCATTACACACCTCGACCTATGTTAGCCGGCGTTCCCAGTTAAGAACTGGAGGATATTTTGGGAGCACTGTTTTACCGCCAGCATGCTCTGCTGACGGCAACTAGCACATTTGGTTTAGAAAGAAGACACTAGAATTATCCTCAACAGTGTTACATACGGCTGGTTTTAGTTTTTTGGGTTTCTGTACCGTAATAGATTTCACAGTGCACAGTGCAGAATGTTGATAGAGAGATGTTTTGATTGAGCCCTGTGTGGGTCCTGGGGCTGTAAGTAAGTGGGTAAGTGTCTAAGTAAGTAAGTGAGTGACAAATTTATGAAGCGCCGAAACCACAATAGGCCCTCTCTGTTTTCAGGCCAGATGCCGTAGGAGGCAACTAAACCTGGCTGTAGGTTTTTGGATCAATTTTATGTTGTAGTATATCTTGTTATAGATGCTGCATGTTTGCTTTTATTGTGTTTGTTTCAGTTTTACAGTACTAAGCCCAGAGATTGGCTGCGAAGAATGTCTCCGAAAGCACCTATTTTGTGTCAAGTGGGACATAATACCACAACTCAATCAATTCTTTGATGGATGACATTTATGTATTTTGCTGCATGTATTGTTGAGTGACAGGAAAGCAAAACCAGGCTGCACTGATTATATCCAAAGGTCATTGTTTGAACACTTGGAACAAGACAATGCAGGGCATTGGACTAACCGGTACCCGAATGGCCATTGAAACAAAATGTCAAAAAGACATCACAGTACAGAAATTTGTCAATTCATTGATGTTGTTGCTGTTGCTTTAGATACGTTTTTGGTCTTGTTAACATAGGCGTCGGCTGTTGGGGAGATGAGGGGGAGTTCCCCCAGTACGTTACGTCGGATATCCCATTGGAACCCGAGATTTAACTTTCGTTTTTATATGGTCAAGATGTCATATACAGGAATGATGGGTTTTAGGCTTATCAGTGCATCAGAATATTTGACGGCCACGCTTCCTCGGACCGTGTGGCAGAGCTTACAGGGAATATTCGCCTATGTTATTGATACGTTGACACCATGAAGCCTATTTACGTTGAAGACAGACCCTCAGCTCGGCTTCACTGCATGTAGCTGTTGAGTTATTTGTGTGTGCGTGTCAGCGCTGGAGGAACCAGAAGCCAAAGAGAAGTACATGCGACAGCTGATGATGCAGCTGCCGGAGCCCAACTACTCAACTGCCATGTTTATCCTCGACCACCTCATCAAGTACGTGCTCACGGTCGTGGCAGCTGACCTCAGTTAGTCGGCTGCCTCATCAATTCTGAAATGTCACAGTCTCTTTACTCACTCCTTTAATATTATATTCTGCTGGCTACCAAGTCATGTAGTAAGTACGTAAGTAAGTAAGTAAATGGCTTATATGGCGCCAGGGCGCGTAGACGAAGATATTCTAGGCAAGATGGGCCGACTGAAAATAAAATGTCTTTAGATGATGTCTGAAAGTGGGAAGTGACTTAGTTTCACGAATACTGACAGGTAATGAATTCTAAACTTGGAGCAGAAAACCGAAAAGCACGTAGGTATTCCAGGTAGTGAAAAAGCAGATAAAGCTGCTAAATCTGCTTTAAACAAACCAATCCTTTGCATTCCTATTCCATATACAGATCTCAAACCTATTATCAACAAATATATTCATCACAAGTGGCTGCAAACTTCCAACTCACAAACACAAAATAAACTTTACTAAATTTATCCAACTATACCTTTTTACTCCACTTTATCTAGTTCATATCAGCGAAAAGACCAAATCATATATAACCGATTACACATTGGACATACTCGTTTAACATATTCTTATGTTATTGAAGACACAGATCCTCCAAAATGTACAAACTGTAATCAACTTCTCTCTGTCAAACACATATTAACAGAATGTACTTCATATGATCAAACACGACATCAATACTATTCCTTTACTGACATGAAGAACACCCTCAATCATACACCCGGTCAAAATATACTAAATTTTATTTTAAAAATCTGATTATATGATCAACTATAATTTATAAACAGAATCTTACACAAATCATACTTTTTCGATTAAATAATTTATTTAATTTCAATTCTCTTATTTAATCTAAATCTATTATTATTGTTATATTTTTCTTTTTCATTTACCTTACCTCAAGACTTAATACTCATTAAATCTTAATATTTACAATATAATTCTATGTTAAATGCGCAATATGACTTAAATTGTATTGAAAGCACCGTTAAATTCCAACCAACCAATCATCTTGCAATTGTTTCCAAAAGAGAACAAATGGAGATGAATGATGCTGATCTGTCCACTAAGGTCATTCTGGAGTGATGCAACAGTTTTCTCAGAAAAGTGACTTTCGGGGAAACGTCCATAAACTGCTGTAACGATCCCAGCTGAATACAAAATTACGATGACGACAATTTATATGCCAGATGTCTCCCGCCTGTCGCCAAGCGAATAGAAGGGAACTCAAAGCAACCAGGAAAAGTGACGCTGCGGACTGTCATAAGATGTCATATTTGTTTGTTAAAAGTCCTTTTTGTTTTATGCCCTTTTTTGGGATATGCAATGTGTTGTGTTTACGGGTTTTTCCTCATGTGATGTTTGGTCGAGAGGAAGGAATTGGGTCTGATGCCTGCACATGCTAAATGACAAAAACAGTGGCGCCAACAGTCACTGCTTGAATGACGATGGAAAAACCCAATACACTTAGGCCCCTCGTTGATTTAGATTTTAAGACCACCAACGAAGATGAAGGGCCAGTCTGTCAGTCATCATATTGTTCTTTCGTGGTCTTATTTTGAGGGATTTATGTGCCTGCTAGGCTGCTATATGGTAATTAACAGTGAATGTCAGTTTTGTTTGCCAAATGCATTTTTCAAAGTACAAGTATACGCAAAGCATTATGATTATGCACTGCGTTGTGCTCACTTCTTGTTTTGAGTTGCCAGTATTGCGGTCTTCAAAACCAAAGACATCACAAGACATGGTGGTGAAACGAAGGCAGCAAAATGCATTGCAGAGAAGAGATATTACAAGATTGTACAAAACCATTGAAGCCAGCAACAGTAAGTAAGTAAGCAAGTTACGTGCTAGACAGAAGCAGATACAAAGAGGCGAGACAGAAGGCTGGGATAGGTGTTGCATCTGCACAAAGATGAATGATACAATTACTTACAAATGAGTCGAAGAGCGGAGCTGAGAGTCCAGAGAGCTTAGAGTATGCATTCAGCCAATGAGAGATTGGCTGGAAAATGATGCTGCTATGATTTCTCATCATATGGCGCCAGCAGTTGAAAGTTCATTTAATTTGTGCTGTAGGGTGTCAGAGCAGGAGAGCGTGAACAAGATGACGTTACAGAACCTGGCGACCGTGTTTGGTCCGACACTGCTGCGTCCGGCGGAGAAGAAAACTGGAAAGCTGTCGATGGAGGAATTGTTGTCCGCTGGAGCCCGAGACGCCATGACTCAGATAGGCATTCTACGTTACTTAATGTGTCTCAAGCTGAGAGGCACGTTCGGCGTCCGGCTATAGAGCTGCAGCTGCAGACAGTCAGAGATGCTCATGAGCTCACGTCTTCTTCTTGCTTGTATTTATTAGTACGACTCTTCGACAGACTTAGTTGTCTGAGCCTTGTTTATTTAATATGTTCCAACACCTACTAACTGATTGGGTTAAGGTTTTACGTCCCACCAGAACCAGACACAATAAAGGTCCTTTCGGATAAGGAAGTAAGTAAGCACGAATTTGCTAACATGGCACGTGCCGTGTTAGCAAATTTGTGCTATGTTTCACGAGGTATGGGAGTTAGAAAGATTTTAGACAGCAAAAGTGACCTTCAAGGTCATTCAAGGGCATTGGCAATGGTGCTATTCGATAGGCCACATGCGATTTCCTATTAGTGTTCCATTGCAACTATGCCTCAATCTTGCACCGTTCACGAGATATTATCACTTATATCCCAAAATGGTTTTTGCCATATCTCATATTAGGCAGTCATTTATAATTCTAAGCAAAACAGATCAAATAAGAAACCACACATTTTGCACAACAGTGAGTCATGTTGATCTGCAATTTTCCCAATATTCCTATAATGGAATGTCATGGATGCCTACTAAATTGCCTGCCATTTAGAAACTTAGAAAATCATTTTTAAAGAAATTATGTTCGGTAACATGTAAGCTGTTTACAGTACTTCCTACGAGAAGGTGATTATTGTGTCAACAGAAAAGACAATTGCATTTCATGTCTTCAAGTACAAAAACAAATTATTGTTCTAAGTTGCCCGCCTGGCACTAGGTCCATTGACTCTAAACATAGTTTCTGTAAACAACTTAAAACATATCTGTTTTTCGTATAGTATACTGCTGCTCACCTCTCTGGTTACTGTTTTTACATATTGATTGATTTTCTATGTTTGTGTCATTTCTGTATTTAATTTTTTATTTTGTATTTACTATTTTAGCTCAGATTGTGAGGTGCCACTGAGCACTGGCGGAGTGGCGCCATAGAAAGTCTACATGTTATGATTATGATTATGTGATGCTGGCGGGCTTATGTTTTGCTTGCAACTTTCTTTTTTTATGTCGCCGCTCATTCTACAATGGGTGGACGGACTGTTGTGCAGATTTTGCACTAACATCGTCGATAAAAAAGTTACTAAAAAAACTGGTGAACTTCAGTCAAGGGATATTTCCATGGCAACCAATTTTGTGGCGACTTGTTGGCACTTTTGCCTCAGTTGTTTGTGCTGGCATTTTACAACAATCGGGAAATCGCAAAACCTATACCCGTACAAAAAAACCCCAATGAACCCTGTACATCTTTTAAAAATTTCATGAATTTTAGTGCAGTAAATCATTGAAATGTGGTGAGTTTGAAGGGGGTGGGTGGATGCACACATGCAAAAATACGCACGTTTTCGTTTTTTTTTTCACCAGAGTCTATAGACTGATTTTTATCAAATATTCAGCAAATGTGCAGCGATTACTGAGCTTTATAGCAGTATATTCAAATTACGACGGCTCGTGTTGACGAAAGTTAACACACTCCATCTTCATTTTGTGTGCTGGCATTCCACAATGGTTGGGAAGATCGCAACATGGATGGGAGACATTCACCCCTGATGAACCCTCTACTGGTTGAAGTTGATTGACACTTAGTGATCTTTGTCTGCAGTTTTATATTTATACATTTCATCAAGTTCCTGCTGCACCTGAGTCTTGTGCTTTTTGTTTCGTTTCCTACCTTTGTTAGTGTTGTTGCAAACTACATCGTTGACCATGTGCGTATGACACTGCGATTGGTAAATGTGGACCGTGATCCAAAAATGCCTCCCGAACATTTATTGATACAATGCTGCCAATTAATGACATAGCAAAGCTTACAGCACAGCTATAGGTGGATTTTGTCGAGCAGTGGACTTCACCCTTCGCTGTCATATTATGTATTCTACAGTAAAATACCCAGACTTACACCAGTCATGCTAGAATAGATAGCTCGATATAGGTGTTAGGGAAAAGCATTTTTTGGATCACAATGTTCTTACCATTCTTCACACGTTAAGAGATAATGCAATTTGTTTTCCGTTATTTTTTTACATTTTACATTTATAACTGTATATAGATTAATGTGCATTATACTGTGAAAGAGTTCGTTCAAATGACGTGTTGATTGTAAACCATATTAGTATATTAGTGATGTGTTTAGTGTAATAGACTTGCGTTGATAGTTATTGTTACACCGTATTAGTGACATAGATGTTTTTCAGTATATATGCTGAAGTGACGCTAAAGTGTGTTCATTCGTGACAAAAATACATGTATATTCTGCGATTTTGTACAGCAAAACATTCAGTAGTAAGTTGTAAAACCCGTCGAGTATTGGAGTCTCCATGGAAAATTTGACGTATTTTCCCCATTGACACGGTTGATGAAAAAATTACTAAACATTCGGTGAATTTCGGTCAAGGGATGTTGCAGTGTCAACCAGTTTTGTGTCGCATGATATTGACTTGTTGGCATTCCCCACCTTAATTGTTTGTGCTGGCATTTTACAACGGTTGGGAAGATTGCAAAACCTATACCCATACAAAAACCCCCATAGTAACTGTTAATGTCACAGATTGCAATAAACTGATTCATTTGTGCAAACTCGTGAGCAGCAGGGATATGAGTGTGGCTGTGAACTCGCCGACTGTGTAGCTAGCAAGACGTTGTTGTTGAGTGTGTACACAGTAGCATACCCGCTTGAAGAATTATTTACTCGAAAATTGATGAATTCTTATTCCACATACACATTCAGTAGACATTGAACTGTTTCGACGAATTCCGAATATTTGATGTTTCATTTTAGTGTCTAACATTTGTCAGTTTAAAAGGGATTTTCTCTAGTATTGTGTAAGTTTGCATTTGACAAAAATTAGAGGGAAAACGGTAGTAAATTTTGTAGTAATTTTTGTTAAATTCCTTTTCTGAAATCCCGAATATGCCACTGTGTGTACATACTGCCATGTAGATTAGTGACAAGTAACACAGTTAGTGTAATTGCTGAGAATATTAAAAGCAGTTTGAACTTTTTGCCGTGGATCGGTGAATGTCCGGTTCCTCTCTGTCTGGATGCTTTGCAGATAGCAGATGCATCACAATGTAGAAGGTCAGCAAGGGTGATAAACCAAGTACTGATTGGTGATAGCAAACTTCAGGTGTTGTAACACCATAATCCAGAACAAACTGATGAAATATTTGGTACATGTGGTTACATTGCCAACATTACCAAATAAGTCTGCAATGATAGAGAACTTCGCCTCCAGTGCAGCCACATGGTGAATTCCAACAAAACATAACGTCTGACGTTCGACTGGTGCCGCCACCTGGCGAACTCGATGAAACGCATGCATAGTCTTTGATTCTGGCCTATTGGCTCAATCACATGAAAACATGACATACCCATAAAACAGGAAGTGCATAGTCAACGTTTTGATTCTGACTATGACCAGCATGACCCAGAATCAGCAAATTGTGTCCGTTTGTTTCTCAAACTCGTAGTGCACTGCATACCTACAATTTGAAGTCTGTTGTTACTGTTCAGTACGTTTTTGTGATTTTTGCCAAGTCACCCATTTCGCCATGATGGAAAGAAATCAGACATTGAAGCGCCGAACTGTGTTGATTTTTTATTTTTTAAGAATATTGCGGCATAGATCCACCAGCGCATACAGAATGTGTATTACAAAGAGTGTCCTTTAAGCATTGGGCTGTTGAGTTCTGCTGGGGAAAGAGATCGCTTTAGGATGAGTCACCTTCAGGACGGCTCGTGGAGGCAGTAGACCGAAGAAAACGCAAGTGATGTGAAGCGGATGATGAAGGTAGACTAGCAACAGTAACCTTGCACGAGATAGTGAACACACTGTGGGTTGGTTTGGCCACGTCAGGCATTTGCGTGCTGGATGGCATTGGATGCCCAGAATGCTGACTCTGGAGATGAAGGAAAACTGGGTCTGATGTTCAGAGGGAAATCTGATGCAGATGTGGACTGGGATCAATTTAGGCCATGAATAATGAACAGTGATGAACAGCGGGTCCACAGTTATGACTCCAAGACAAAAAAAAACATTTCAAGCAATGGACACACAATAAGAATCTCCACAGCCCATAAAGTTCAAAGTTCAGCTCACATCATATACAGTTTTCTACACTGCTGAGGTGAAGGTGCTAATTGGTGTCTACTAAATTGATTTAGTCCAATCGCTGCTGCATCATTCAATATAGGAACGTAGATGGCATATCGTTCCACCCTCCAGATGGTCATGGGGTGTTAGTGAGCGTCTTGGTTGTCCAAAGCTACCATTCATCGGTGTGAAATGTCAGGAGCTTTTCCACTCAAACGTATTCACTGACCTGGGCCTACGTGACGTTTTCATATTAGAAAAGCTACCTGAAAGGCAAGCAATTCTGTTGTGAATGAAGAAAGGTCAGCTACAGACGAGTGGCTGAAGGAGCAACTAGTGTATGGCTGTTGACGGTGACTATGTTTAAAAAATGCGTTGTATTTTCCGGCTACTGTGCAAGTGTATCGGGCTCGAAACGTTTGCAAAACCCTCGTGATGTGCTTTCATGAGTTAAGAATGCAGCCATAGTGAGCCATCATTCTGGCTGTGTGGCACAGTGGTAGAACGTCGTTCTTTGGCCGGCGAACTTTCCCTGTCCTGTGCTCGACCTGTAGCTGACGGGTAACCATTTATATGGGTAAACCGCTATAGGTCAACCAATCAGGCCAACTCAGCCTTTATTCCCTTCGGAGTCGATGAGTAGTAAGCTGCAATTCGATGTCTGCTACCGCTTGAACCGCGGCCGAGATATGTGAGTTTTAATATTATGCGCGTTTGGCTTGAAAATGCCTATTCACGCATCTTTTGGGTTTTTTTTGGAGGGCACATTTTCCCCAAATGATGTCACTCATCGTCGTCCTAACCCCAAAAAGGACCGTCCTTGGGCTGAACCACGTCATTTGAGCCATAAAGCGCGAATATCGCTTGCGTGGTTCGAGCTGAGCGTTGGAACGATAAAAAAGGACAGGACAGGAAAAAGTCACAAAAGGGTTATATTTCACCTATTTGTGTTTCAAAATGAAATTTTCAGGGGTTACGATTTTACACGGGGTCGAATTTCCCATTTTCTTATTGATTTTTGAATGGGCCTTACAGGAGTGCTGTGATGGTAAAGACTGAACTTACAACCACAAATGCAGGGTGGTCACGAATCAGCGAAGATAACTTTGCTGATTCGTGACCACCCTGTATTTGCGATTCTTCACTCTGTGAATGACTTAACGTGCGTTATCAACCGCGTAATAATAACTAATAATAATAAACAGAAGCAAGTGTGAAGTTACAGTTTTAATAGCAATATAGCAACACGAGCGCATTAAATCAGCTGCAAATTCAATTCACCAACGTGCAAACAAAATGGCGTGACGTCACACGTGAAGCTCTGTGGTAGCAAAGTCGGTCTTGGAAAGTGATATGCACAGTCCGAGTGAATACAAAATGACACACGCAGGCAGCGCCGAATGAGACTAACGCAAAACAGTGAAACTGGACACATAGCTGACTCGAAGAATTTTAACATCGCACTAAATAAATAATGTTAAGGTTGTCAGCATGAGAACAACTGAACAACGTTTGTATACAATGGAAAAATAAACAAGTGAAGTATCAGCAGCCTGTTGAGGCAAGGCTGGAAAGCAAATCACGAAAAACAAACTTGCATTAACAATCAGTGCTGTCCGATTTGTGAAAAATCCGGACTTAAATTCAACAAATTCACCTAAATGAATAAACCTTTTGACTTGATTTGATGCAGGAGACTGCAATGCCAAACCCTTTTTTAAATCCCAGATACATGACTAAGGATAAACACATTTT
>Ga0209780_1004878_pt1 | contig 10466 bp, 6 predicted proteins | sample WorMetexBAHAMAS2_FD_187384 | JGI IMG/M metagenome (GOLD analysis project Ga0209780, IMG submission 187384) | Marine gutless worms symbiont microbial communities from Max Planck institute for Marine Microbiology, Germany - Inanidrilus exumae... | ecosystem: Host-associated > Annelida > Digestive... | reverse complement strand
CCCTATCCCTCGGCGCCTTCGATCCTCGAGTTCGGCTCCTCCATCCTCGCGCTTACGGCGCTCGCTTTCGGCGCCTCGGCCCCAGGCGCCTCTATTCGCCCCCTAGCCACACTTTCTGGATCCGCCCCTGACTCATGTAGAAACTTTTTTATTTGCGTGGCAGAGTCGTAAAACGTCGGTCTTTGACCGGCGAACTTTCCCCGTCCTACGCTCGACCTGCAGCTGATGGTTGACCACTTATATGGGTAAACCGTCTGCTACAAGGTCAGCTAACCAGGCCAACTCATCCTTTCGTCCTTCCGAGGTCGATAATGAAAGTGAGGTGTAATCGAATGTGAGCTACCTCGCTCGGGTGGCGCCATCTGGTGAATGCTTACGAAGTAAAGGCAGAATGGTTCATTCCATTCGTGGATAAATGTGTGGATGGCAGGTAAAACTGTGTGATCCCTCTAACGCGTGCCATTCCTGGGAGTATTAGAGGTGGTTTACGACGATGCGCTATACAAATCGTTTACTTGACAAATCGTTTAAACATTGACCGGTTGACTTGACTTTACTTTTCTTAAATACTATCGTATCGACTGACTGTTGATGTAGTCGTTGTTGCGACAAGAAGAGCTGTGGAAACCGTAACGAAACGCCATCTGACCCGGTCATAATAGACAGGTCAGACTTGCTGTGTTTCTTCTTTCGTGCTGCCACTCGCTGCTGAAAATGCGTTGTGGTTGTGTGTCGTATGCGACACGGAAAACGTGAGGGGACGCGTACGGCTAATGATTGTCGAAACGTGGCTGCGAGACCTGTGATATTTCAACTGATTAACAACTTACGTCCATTCTCATAATAGTCGGACGGAAATGTACGCTGGCAGCGTCGCGTGCTGCTCCCTGTTGAATCACGTCGAGTGTGCGCCGACAAGACAGACAGACAGACGGACAGACGGACGCCAGATCGTTACATTACGCTTACCGCTAGACGAGGCCATGCAGCGTAGTAAGGTACTCACAAAACCTTCCTCGGTCTTGGTTGTGTAACACAAAAATACTGTTAAAATTAAATACAGAAAATAAGTTTTAGCTGAAATGACGGTTACGCCAATAGCTAAAACGATTCGCAGTCTCCGAATGTCGCGAAAATGCGTCCATAACTTTTTGAGTTCACAAAAACAACAAAGAGACAGACAAAGAGCGATGCAAACAGCACCCCGGCCAGAAATGGCGAAAAACATAACGACAATTTGGTTGGGTTGATGCTGTAGCGACAGGTGACCGCCCGCCATTCCGGAGGGCCGCTATTGCGACGGTCACAAAGGGTTAGGGTCAGTAGGCGTTAGTATAGGTTTAGGGTTATGGTTAGGGTTAAGGACTGGACGGTCGGAATAGCAGGCCTTCGGAATAGCGGGCATGAATTGTGGCGACAAAGCGTTTCGCGAATGATGGCTGTGCGAGTCTGGGATGCGGAAACAGCAGCAGCAGCACCAGCAACACGATGCTGCTGAGCGAGTCATCTCGTGTCGGACGCTCGCCGTAACGACACCCTCGAGAATGACGTTGGACCGATCAGCCGACCGGAGTCGACGTATTTGAACCGTGTGACCGGTCAATTACTTCGGCAGCATAGGCCACGCACCGCTGCCGTCCGTATTTCATGCCACCTATAAGATGCGATCGATCGTCTGACCAGCTTGAAGTTGGATTATGTCAACGACGTCCATCTCACGTGTGCGCGTCCGACTTGCGATAAGGTGTAGTTTGTGTTCCATCTCCCCGATTAATCCGACTGATTCTGGTCAGCGAGTTTTCTTAGACAGCCTGTCACTAAATTTCCATTCATATTTCCGGCTTAGTCGGCATAACCGACTGCCATTCGGAGTACTAAGGATTTCCTGTATCGTACTTTGCGTTAAAGCGATGTTCGTAGTCGTTTCTGTATCCCGAAAACGTTATTCCGTAAACCGAATGCAATATATGATACTCAGATAATTGCGTTTTCGAGTCTTGATGCTTTATTGTCCACTGCATGCTTCGGTTATACCTAACCTTAGACTTTAAACTTAGTTCGTCCACGTGCTTGTGCACATTTGACAACACAGCTCTTTCATTACGGCCCACGTTGGGTCAATCGCTACGAAATCATTACGACAGTCGCGAGTGTAGCGTTTTAACCGGCGTTCGTGTGTTTGTCTGTTTATCCGCACTATATCTCAGAAACCGGTGCGGCTTGGTTCACCAAACTTAACACAGAAATGTTCCACCGTAAGTCCAGGAAACCCATCTATTTTGGGACCAAAAGGTCAAAGGTCAAGCTCACGAGGCATAAGAACATTGCCGGCGTGGGTTTCTGTGTTTTCTGTGTTTGGCTGCCAACTTGGTGAAATAAAGCTGTGTGTGTTTCTGCACTGTTGTAGGCCTAAGTGACGACACCGGCTTCTTCTCATCGATAACTGTGTCTCTCCATCGTTTTCGTGAACCCTCTCTTCTCTTCTTGCCCGTTGCGGGAAACCATTCTATTGCCTGCTTTGGTTTCAGATGTATCTCAAAAGGCATATGATAGCATCATATGACGTTATAGAATAGGCCTGGGTTTAACTCACAATGATAACAACGTATCGAAAAAACTGAATGACGTATTGACCAAAAATCCTGTTCCGATGACGGTGCCTGAAATTGGGAAAGCAGCCCATACCGTTAATCTAGCACTTAGTAAACGATCTGCTATTTGAAAATTGAAAATCTTTATTTACCAGAATATTTATGTGTCTGTGTGTCCAAAACTAATAGCTTTCGAACGAAATGACCGTTGACCTAGATATTTAGCGTGCTGGTGCATCTTTGCACTATTTAGGTCAAAACGTGTGATGTTTGAGGTCGTAGGCAAAAGTTCAGGGTCGCAGGATGAAAAGTTCCCGGAGGCAACAAATGGATTGATTGAAAAGTAAAAGTTAAGGAAATCAGCAGAAAAGCAGACCTGAACTGGAAACCGTAATTTTAACAGGCAGTCGGCTAAAATGTTGCTAGAGCGATCGGTGCGACCCTGAGTGAGGGCTTTCTTGTTATACACAACACTGTCCGCGTGCTTAATAGCTGACTTGTGCGTGTCAGCGATGGAGGATGCGCTATTCACGAGTGCAATAGGCGTACTGATTCGATTTGACGCTAATGCAGCAGCAGCAACAGCGGCGGCGACAACAACACTCATAGCCATTTCTCTTCGCTTTCTCCCGCGATCTTTGTGTTTAAATAGTTCCTTATTTTTCGTTTCTGTGCTGTGCGCTATATTAAGCTGGCCATCTCGTCAGCTTTATAGCGCATGTTAATCTACCGTATCTATCGTATACTGTTATTGCGGTTGTTTTCGTGCGATATGTCGACAAGTTGCTTCACTGTCGATTTCATTTTCAGTCTCTGAATCCAAAAATGCTGTTGGAAGCACCAAATAGCCCTATAATGGTCTAAGCGATTAAAAATGCGTTATTACTGGCCCGCCTAACGGGCCAGTATTGTTTTGCTGGTTGTCGTCTGTCGTCGTCTGTAAAGCTCCGTCCACACCAGCAACAATGTCGAAGCAACATTGTCGAATGCTACAAGTTGAACGATTCTTTCGTCAATGTCGAATGTTGCTTCGACATTGTTGCCGTTTTTGGCAACAATGTTGCCGGTTTCCGGGTTTCGGCAACAATGTCAAACGAAATTTCGTCGTTTCGACAAAGTCGAAACAAAATGAACATGTATTCGGTTGTGGCCTCGGCTTATCTGGTTTTTATTTATATACTTTTATAGAACAGTGCCCCACTTCGTAACCGCTGCGTGCGGTCAGATTTTTTGCCGTAGATCAATGTTCGTAATTGTAGCGATAGCGGAGACGACACCGAGATGTGGTCACGAGAAAGCAGTGCGGGCTGCGGTCTGAATGCGAGGCTTGTTGAAGGCGTCGATGTCTGTAGCGGTGTCAAAGCTCGTTGCCGACTAAGTGCTGTACTCTGTTCTGCCGCAAATGCATCACGCACATGTGACGCGGGCACGCAGCCGAGCCGCATCAGTTGATGATGCCGACTAGTTGCTTGCCGGACGGTGACGTTGTTCTCGTGGGACGGGCGTGCGCTGGAATGGACACGGGACATGCAACGGCCGCTCTGCGAGATTCTGCGACATTTTGGGAGATCGTATAAACGTTATGGGGATTCAGTGCCATGCGGCGCCGCCGAATTTCATCGCGGCCTCTAAGTCCGTAGTTTGTAGTCGGGGCTTAAAGTAAGGGGGGAGGTTCGGGGGGCTCAGCCCCCCAGCTCTTAGCTCAGCCCCCCTCAGCTCAAGGGGAGTGCGGTGGTAGACTGAGGGAGGGGATAAGGGAAATGAGTAAGTGGTGAGAGGGAGCCTCCCAGCTTTTTCAAACTACTTTAAGCACTGTTTATAGTTGATTCGTTCCCGGTCAGGATGCGAAATATTGCAATCAACGGGTCTGTATCTCGGTTGTAGGTCTGTTTGTTTGTTTATCTGTCTGTCCGCGTGCATACCTCGAAAACACACGTCCGAATTTCACCCAAATTTTCTGTATATATTACTTGTGACTGTGGCTCGGTCCTCTTCTGACGGCATGCGATGCGTTGTGTACTTCCAGTTTTATGGATGACGTCATGTTCTCACATAACCGAGCGAATGGGCGGAATCAGAGACGACGCATATGTCTGGTCGAGTTCGCCAGGCGGCGTCACCGGGGACGAAGTCTGCCTTTCTCCGACTGCAGCTGCAGCATGTTTACAATTGCGTCACGTCCTAAGCTAACTCACTGTTAAGTATTGCCTATGGCTCTTCACAAGCTTTATGGTCCCTGCAAGTGCTAATGCTGCGTTGCCTAAACACGGCATTAGCAAGTACCAGTTGTAGCGGGAAAATGAATTTTTGACTGCTGTTTGTCTGTGCGTCTGTTTGTGAACATGACAGCTCAAAAAATTATAGGTGGATTTTGTAAAATTTGGGAAATGAATAGAAGATTTGGCGAAGATTCGGCTAGGGTTAAGTTTACAGTTAGGGTTATCAGGGATAGTCTGGTAGCCGGTTGATGTGAAAAACGAGAATGAAGTCGGAAAATCGGTCACGTTGAAGTGCTCGAAAATCTAGAACGATTCACCTGCTGTTCGCTGGTAACGACACTGTGTCGATTTCGACGTGGCGTGGCGTAGGTATGCGCTTTACCGAGCGCTATGCTCTAGTTACCCACGCCGAAGGCAGTCGCGGGGTAAGGTTTTTACCTCCGTTTGTCTGTGTGTCTGTCTGTTTTTCTGCGCGATATCTCAAAAAATGATGCAGGCTAGGATCACCAAACTTAACACAGAAATGTTCCAAGATGAGTCGTGGAAACTCATTTTAATTTGGGGTCAAAAGGTCAAAGGTCAAGGACAGTGATTATTCTGTAGCCACGGCGTCATCACCATGCCGACCCATTTACATCGCGCCTGCACCACGCCGCTGCCCTTTTTGATGTCCCCAAACTGCAGGTTCGTCGAGATCAAAGAAACCCCCGCCGTGTGGCAGCACGTTGCGTGCGTGTGTGTATCTTCAATGGCAATGGATATCTGCAGGACACACACAGAGACAATAAGCGGGCTCCCACGCTGACTGACGTCGATAACGCACCGACTTGCGCTCTCTCCCTGAAACACATATACATATCGACTGAATAACAGCACAGGGTCGAACTGTTCCTTGTTCGTGGAAATCCCAAATATCTTAGGAAGTTCGAGTTTACATCAACAGTAACAGCACTGCTGTAATCAACGTTTTTGCTACCACTTGATACGTTGGCCACTGCTGGAGGCAGTTTGACTGCAAACAGGGTGAAGACATGGGTGGATTTTCACGAAATTTGGACCAGAGAAGAGTTGATTAAACTTTTGAATGTTAGGGTTAAGGTTAGCGCACCTGATGTTCGACGATAACGACATGTGATCTAATGGATGTGTGCGCTCTATCCAGAGCCCTCCAGTTGTCGATGATGCACTACTTACATATCTGTCTGTCAAAGTGCTGTTATGTCCAGTGAAAAGTTACATTTAACGAATGTAACAGAGAAAGTGCTGTGTCAGTATTGTGTATTAACAATACCGCATGTCGGTTACAGTTCTAGATAAGGCTTAGGCGTTTTGGCATTCCGTCTGTATTCGACATGAAATTATGCCGCGAAACTACTATCATATGAGAATCTGTATTCACAAGCCCCCGATAGCGAAGACAAAAACTTAAGTAATTAAACTAAATAGAACGCGTGAACAATAGGCCTGGCAGACATCGGCCGTGTCGGATGGTGAGGGATCCAGCAACACGAAGGTCGTACATCGTTACGCCGCGTGCGACCAAAGTCAGGCGGCAGCGTCGTCGAAATTCGATAAGACTTTAGCCAACAGGACGTAAACAAACGTTCGGAATGAAGATTCGTACTGCGGAGCGGACAGTCCTCGATGTCGTCTTCATTTCCCGCTGTTGTTGTTGCTTCTGCTGCTGTTGCCATGGCAACGGAGATGCCGGACGTTATATATTGCTTTTGTGCGGACGGCAGCGAACGGCGCAGACGACGAGCGGATAGACGACGGCGACAGAAGCGTCTACGATACGCTTGGTCGCCGATACATGACCCTCGCCTGCTTAATTGGGTTGTAATCCGAGCGGGTCACGCGCCGCCAGACGCTTCTGAGTCTCCGCTGTCCACACTGGCCGACGTGCATTTATCTCACACGGCGTGCGCCCGCGAAGCGACGTCGCCGACCGTACCTTCTGTATAGAATTACGACCAATAGCCGCACTACTTTTCACCGTTATGCTGCCTTTTTATCCCCGCGAAAGCCACCGGAGTTGGTTTTGTGTCTGCCTGTCTGTCTGTGTGTCTGTCTGTGATCACGATAACTAAAACGATTGTGGACGGATTTGTACCAAATTTTATGGGAAAGTTCTTAGGGGAAAAGAGAAGACCAAGTTCGTGTTTCGTTACGATCGGTAGAGGGATGTGAAAGTAACGGTCAAAAACTTCGTAAACCGGCGATTGTTTACATTTTACACTTGCACGCTGAATCATATCCGCGAACGGTAACGTAACGTAACGTAACGGTAAAAAATCGGCGATTGCTTTCGCGGGGATTTGTACTCTGTAAGAGTACTCTGTAAGAGTACTTTCCATCTAGTTTTAGCTGTTACGGGCTGCTATTTACAACAACAAAAAAACAATGAGATACAAAACTCAATTACACCGGTGACTGCAAAATATCGATGTGACTAATTAATGCTCACGGCCTTCAAATTTATAGGAAGTTACTTGTGTCCGTAAAATTTTACGTCATTGCTGCATGTTTATTTTACTTCTGGTTGCGAACGGCCGACTGTTTGTGCAAAAGTAGAGGAAAATATGGTTTGCGTTTGGGTTAGTGTCAGAGATGCGTTACTTGTCGATATTCAACGAATCGGTGTAACATAAATAGTTACACCCGCGATATAACATGTAGTTCAGTTATTGTCCGATGGCTGCGTGCAACAGAAAGTCTAGCTAATTCGAGAATGCGTGTAATGCCTGCGGATAAAAGCAATGTAAAAAACGTTAAAACGTTGAAATTGACAGAGCCTTTATGTTTACGTGTGTTGCATTCAAAGGAGATTATCAGCAGAACATAAACGTAACAAAATTAGCTATAATTATCGAAATGTAGCGATGCAAAGTCACACCGTTTGAAGTTTTATTGTGCAGTCAGCAGTATTTGGCTATGCGATAGCTGAAGCTCAATGTTCCTTCTATGGTACTGCTAATGATACTGTGGCAAAGTTGGTAGATTGTCGTCTAATAAGGCCACGCTCCAATTGCTAAAAATCATATGCATGTCCATGTTTCTTACCATTGAATAACTATCAGCAGAGTAAGTCGCTAGTATCGTCCATTGGCTTTGTAATAAATAGATTCCCAGTAAATATGTTTTGTTAGAGCAATTTCAGTACTAACTAATTTCAAATTATAGTGACGATTTCTTGTAAAATAGCGTTGTTCTGCCAATCAAAACCGAGCCTGGTGACAAAGACAAAATGTCATTCTAGTCGTCGCTGCAGTTTCTCTTCCTATAGACGTTAGTTTCGGTCGTAGCAGCAAGTCCCAAGAGTCGTTTAGCTTTGCATATCTCGGACGGTTGTGGAGCCAGCCAGCGCGAGTGAGCGCGGTCGACTGTGTCAATTGGACGCCGGCTGCGCGGCGCGGCGCGGTGCTGCCGTCGTCCAGCGAGGTCTCCGATGCACGGCTGCGCGACGCCGACGAAAATAACGTCATCATCGGGGTCGCGGCGCGGTCGCCCGGTCATCTTGGGGCGCCGGCGACGACGAAGTTCGACGAGGGACCGGGACTGACCGGTACCGCGGTCAGTCTACGCCCAGACGGTCGGTGGTTATCGCGACCCGGCCGGTCACCGCCCGAGTCGGCGACGTTACGATCTCTGGTGAAATCAACGCGGTTGTCGACCTCTTCGACCCGCTAGGTCCAGTTGTGTACTGATACCGGGAGCGCTGTTCAGCATACAGACAATGCACCTTCCGTCACTGTATCCGCTCCAACTGCACTTGCAGACGCGTTTCATGTACACTGCATAGATTATCATGAGACACGTAATACATCGTTCTATGCATAAACCATTAATTGTCCACGAGCCTCAGTTTCCATCAGCTATTCGCAAATGAAAAACTAGAAGACGCCAGCACTCACAAGAGTGCAAAGATTCACATCGGCAATGTTTTTTGTGACTCGTGACCTTGACCTGTGACCTTTTACCCCAAAATAAATGGGTTTCCATGACTCGTCGTGGAACATTTCTTTTTAAGTTTGGTGATGCTAGCCGCATCATTCTTGTGAGTGCTAATTCGCGTCTCCGTGTGCGTTCTGACATAATGAAACACAGCGTTACAGTATCGTCGTAATGCACATCTGCAGCTCGCGCGCCTTAAATGCAATTATATCTAAGCGGTTAGTTTTCCGACTTTCATCGTTCAGCGGGCATTCGTTCGACGTGATGCGAGTGCAGGGTCGAATGAACTTACGCTCGATTAACTCTTGCAGCGTGTGTGGTCCCTGGCGGGTCCACTGATTGCCGTGACGCAACCTACAGTCGCATATATATTATAGTCTTCCTCGACCTTCATAGGGACAGATCGGGTGGAGTGTATACGGCGGGCGTCGGTCCCGCTGCGGCACAGCTGAAGGTGTCTCACAGACCTCAATAGCAGTCAACCCCGCGCACACACCCTTCGTCTATACTGTCAGGCGTCGCGTAGTGTGGGGTCTCAATTCTCCGTCTACCTTGCTATTCAGTCAGCGATCATGGTCGTCCATACACGCTCCGTCGACTCCATTGCACAGGTGCCAGGCGACCGTTGGACGCTCGGTCGTGATTGCCTGTTACGCAACGCAAACGCATCGATTACAACGGTCTGTGTATATATCTCATCAAATTGCATCCGTTCTCGGCGGATCGAGAGACGGAATTCGTGGAGTGCTTGTGTCATATTCAGTCCCACCGCTGTCGTAAACGTTACCGTATTTCTCGTCATCAGAAAATTCAAACTTGTAATCGGTTATCTGGATAACAGAAAACTAAACGCTTACACAACTAATGTCAGTATCATGTGGTTTCAATTATTAATATCTGTGTAATATGCGAGGTGTATTTTTCCAGTGCTAAATATAATTTTAAAGCCATGCGCAAATTCACGTGGAAAATTTAGGTCAGTTAAAAGAGCTTTGCAGCTTTTCCGTTTTTGCCTGCAGTTGTTATTAGGTCGACTTTTCTGAGTCAACCTAATAAAGTGGGTCTCAAATGTCCGTCCGTCCGTCATGGCCGTCCACAAAACGTTTCTTCAATTTCAATGAAATTTGGTGTGTATGTATAGAGTTCGATGAGTGATGCACGATGGTATGGAGTACGACCCGATCCAAGGTCAAGGTCAAGGTCAAGGTCACGAGCCCTTGAAAGTTGGAAAGCCTCCCATTTTTAAAAGCTTTACAACGGGAGTTGCATGGCAACTGACCACTGATTCTTAAACTAGGGCACAATATCTAAATTTGATCGGGCCGGATTTTTGATATTTGTCCTAGTTTTTTTGTGTCACGCGACTTTGAACTTGGCAAAAACGTCAGTTGTGAAGAGTCGACCGTCAGTCCCATACGGGGCTAGTTTATTACTGGCCCGCCTACACATAGTTTAGGGGGCCAGACTAGTAACGGTCGTTCGTGTCATCCACAAAACCACGAGTACATAGCATAATATCACACTGCTGTCAGACGAGGACCAAGCCACGGCCGCAGGTAACATACACAGGAAATTTGGCGAAATTTGGTCGCGTTTTTGGGATATACTAGAGAACAGACAGAGAAACAAACAGACAGACAGACAGACAGACAGACAGACAGACAAACAGACATGCAGACACGCTGATCGCATACATATATAT
>Ga0209780_1004877_pt1 | contig 10468 bp, 7 predicted proteins | sample WorMetexBAHAMAS2_FD_187384 | JGI IMG/M metagenome (GOLD analysis project Ga0209780, IMG submission 187384) | Marine gutless worms symbiont microbial communities from Max Planck institute for Marine Microbiology, Germany - Inanidrilus exumae... | ecosystem: Host-associated > Annelida > Digestive... | reverse complement strand
TGTCCGACCCCCGGCAGTCGTCGAATGCTGCGAGACAGTCACTCGACGCGCCCCGGTCCTCGTCGCTTTGATCCGACCGACTTTGACGCGACGATCTCGACCTCGCTACACGCCGAACGTACGACCAGGTTCGTAGCTCGTACAAATGTCAAATTGGGGAAGTAACCGGGAAGTAATGGCGATCTGCCGCCGGGTTCATTACAATCGTCACTTGCAGGCGTAATGACCATGACTGGGAACCCTAGTCGACTAATTGACAGTCTTTAGTCATAGCCAGCATCTCTCTCTCCCTCTATGATACTTCGTACGAAAGTGCGGGATGGCTGAAATTGCAGGAGTGGACAATGACGACGACGCGGTAGGCATATAGATGAAGGAGTGAGGCGATTTCACAAAGTTAAGTTGAGCAGCCGCGTTATAACCGCACGAACTGCTCAAGATCACGGAGCCAGAATGCTGCGAGGTTTGTCCAGTCGCACCACGCGACGGATTCGCTCTTGTGCCATGTGACCATGCACGATTTTGCGAGAACTGTGCAAACAGGGTGGCTGGTAGGCTGCTTGCTGATGGTGGCACTGCTCTGTCTGCGGTACCTTCATTAGCATGGTTATACGCGTCTGTCTGTAGAATGCGGCATATTTTGAGTGATTTTCTGAAAGAACAAGTGCTATTTTATGTACGAACATTCAATTCATTATTGTGACGTAATTACGTTCATTACCATGGTGATAGGCGTTTTTTACAGACTTTTACTTATTTACGCGCATTTTGTACATTATTGTGACGTACTTAGGTTCATTAGCTAGTGATTAGACGTAGGAACCGGTTCCAAGGAACCGGTTCTCTAGTTCCAGAACCGGTTCCAAAACCTCTGGTACCCGGAACCGTTTTCTGAATAGTGTGTCGTTAACGCATTGTATAATTTGTGTATTATAATAAAAGTAGAAACATTGGCTTGAAGCTAATGCGTCTTAGTTTTCACTTTTTCATTCATTCATCCATTCGTTGCATTCAGGACTACAGCGCGAGCTGCTAACGATCCCGGCTGTCGGGAGGCTATCCACGACGATAAAAATTTCTGATATTTGTTATGACTTATTGGTTATATTTCGCCCTGCGTTTGTCTGTTTGTCTGTCTATTTGTCTGCCTGTTTGTCTGTTTTTTCCGCAAGATAACTCAAAAATTACTGCGCCGATTTTGATGAAAGTTTGCATGTAGGTTGCCTTTATGAATGATTGATTTATGATTGGTTGATTTATGAATGTGACAGTCACAAAAACGTTTGTGACCATTACAAAATAATTTTGTGAATATAATTTTCTTACAGTCACAAAATTTATTTTGGAACACCAACGAAGCCTTTTGGTTATATTTAACCAAATATTTTATGTCTAACCCAACCCTAACAACCAAATCCGGGTAACCCGGTTCCAACAACCGGGTACCCGGTTCCTAAACCGGGTAATAAGTCAACTCACTGTCATTAGCATGATATTCTGCCTCAACAACTACACTCAGTTTTTATAGCGCGGACAAACAGACGACGCGACTGAACGCCCTATACCCACGCCGGCCGCTATAGTCCTCTCCACACCAGCGACAATGTCGCCGAAACCCGCGACATTGTCGCCATAGTCCCGTCCACACAAGCGACATTGTCGCCGAAACCGGCAACAATCCGGCAACATTGTTGCCAAAAACACAATGTTGCTGGTTTCGGCGACATTGTCGCCAGTTTCGGCGACATTGTCGCGGTTTTTGGCGACAATGTCGCCGGTTTCGGCGACAATGTCGCCGTTTTTGGCGACATTGTCGCTGGTGTGGACGGGGCTTATACCGGCGTGCGTAATAATAAGAACTTGCATAGCGCCGTTAGGTCAGAAAATGCAGAGAAGCTAGTGGAGGCGCTGGTGGTTACTGATAGCAACCAGAGATTATGTATTTAAACGCCTGTCGTTTGAATACAGGAATACGACACGATACGATACGGTACATTTACGTGCACTCAAAAGCCGACGAGATGGCCAGCCTAATCTAGAGCACGGCACAGAAACGAAAAATAAAAAAACTATAAACAAAAACCGAGTAGCTCAGAAGAAACGGTCCGGGCAATAATCCGTGAAGACAGTCCGGAAGGAAGAAGTGAAACTACGGGGGATAGGATTTGTGAAACAGGTAGGTTTTAAGCTGGGAGTGAAAGAGGGAGTTATGGATGAGCAGAGTGGTGAATAAAAAGAGGAAGAAGTGGTAAGTGAATGAATAGGTGAGTATGAAATGAAGTAACTGGTACCAGTATGAGGTTGGCGAAGCGATACGGGGAGTTGGTTCCAGAGATAAGGCGAAGCATAACCAAATGAGCGATCAGTTAATTTAGTGAGGATGATGTCGGTGGCCGAGCAAGGGTAACGAGTAGTAAGTAGTAAGTAAGTAGTAAGAGCGAGTACTTCGAGGACGCTGAACAGAGGTGAGGTTGTGAAGGTATGGAGGTTGGATAGTTGTGTGAACCTTGTAGGTAAACGAGAGGAGCTTGTTTTAGATACGTTCAGTTATTCTGAGCCAGTGAAGAGAGCGTAGGATGGGAGTGATATGACAGGACTTAAGAGCTTTAACTACAGTATACGAGCAAAAGAATTCTGGATCTGCTGGAGACGGGATAATTGAGACTTCTGGAGTTAGACTATGCTAAAGCATAGTCGAACATCAGCGGGTAGAGAGCTAGACATGCAGAGCAGATGAAGCCGCGAATTTACAGGACTATAGTTACGAGAGACGACAGCCATCAGTGCAGCGTCGGGTGGTGATATTTAAAGATAATGATGATGATGATGATGATGATGACAAAAATACGCATTTAGACATATATCATTATCATGCTGTAACATCACGTCAAAAGTGAACGACCACAAAAGTGCCCGATCAGCGGCCTTTCCCGCATAGATTTGAGGAAAAATATTATTATAACTGAGTATTGATAATCCGAGAGACTTCTTAAATAAATCTATGTCGTCCATGTTTTTGATTGAAAGATATGATTTAGGCCAACTGGTGTTTGTCAGTGTCATTAGCACCGACGTTGTTACCGATGAAGAGGGTTAGCTATATAGAGGAACCCGGTATATATGCTTATGAGCTGTGACCAGACCAGACACGGAAGACTTTGACACGATGATCTAAAGACCCGACGAGGTCGTTGAAGGTTTTGAACATCAGATGTTCCAAACTACGTTTACTAGCCTAATATAGGCCTACATTGTGTCTCAAAAAATGCACTTGACGTAAAATCCGGAAAACAATGCAACAGTGCTCAGAAGAGGATCCGTGATGCCAGCGAACTGGAGTAGTGGACGATTGACGTGTACCATGGGCTGCAGCAGATAGTCATTATACTCATTGATGAAGCTCACACCTATGAATGACGTAAAAGTCTGCGACCTTGTATTGTGTTTAGTTTTTGTACCAGCGATGGACGTTTTAAGCACTTGCTTTAACTTTCAGACTATTTGTCACGTAGGTGGACTGCGATAGGTATTAGTTACAAACACTATACTGTCACTTTCCGACAACGGAGAAGTTGTTTGTTGCATAAAATTCGTCAACAAATCATATTCCGGACGTTCTTGCATTATCTGCATTTTGTACTTCATGTATTGCCCGAATATTGCGTAAATCATCACTGTGATATTTTTGTAGCGTTTGTTGTCTAAATATTGTTAAGATTCGTTAAGTTTCAAGTGAAACTGATTAATTTTGAGGATTTAAGTAAAAATTCAGCCATTACTTCGAACTTTTGAATTTTGCAAGGTAGTGTAGCAACACAGTTAAGGTGAAATGGAAGACACAGTAGTAGTTACATAGAAAGTTTCATCGGGAATCTAAAAGTGAAAACATTTCGAAAATCGGTCTAAATTTGTCGAAGTTATGATTAACATTCAAGTGTATTGTTTTTTTAGACACAAGTGTCTCAAATAGGATGAAGTGACGTCACAGTAATCTACGATCTCTATGTTGTAGGGCAAGTTGTCGTACTTTACGAAGTTAACTGGTGCAGATTTGTCGTATTAATTAAATAAAATTGAATCGATAGGTTTTAGAAAAGCCTAGTGCTAGCGCCATCTCGGCTATCTGACTGTAAGTGCTGCAAAATGTTTACATTTCCTTGCCCTATATCATGGCTACCAGAACAGCTGGCATAGATAAAATGAAGAAATTACGTCACTGTCAATCTCTGTATACAGCAGACGACAAAGCATTCACCACGAATATAGTAAAGTTATAAACTATCATCCGGAGGCAAGAGTGGAGTCTCCAAAATTGAGTAGTATATCCGTCGTTGTCAGTCGTGAGTAGCATTAATGACTAGTTACGTCGCATGCACGAGTACGCCTAGATGTAGGCCATAGTGATAGTCCCTGCATCAGCCATCAAACAATAGTTCAGAAAACGTGAAGGCGGCGGTGAAGTTGCGCATCTCGCATCACTTCGTACCACAATGCAACATAATCTGCTGTGTCTAATGATGTCTCTTCGGATACGTCGGCCTTCCGGTTACTGTTCTTACTCTTTTGTTCGCCTGTCACTTTTTATGCCTACGCCACCCGACATTGTCGGCGAAGATTATCTGGGACTACTGTCCATACTCAGGCTAGGCTAATTTTTTATGCTGCGTGTGTTTGTTTTTCATTTTTTTGTCTTACTGATTGTGTATTTGATGTGTGTTGTTTTATTGTTTTAACTCTGCATTGAGCGTATAATAAAGATGATTATGTTTCGGACTGTCCGTCAGCCGCATTTGTCCGTTCGTTCGTCCGGACAGACATTGTTACCACGATATCTCATGAACGGACACGAAAGAAAAATGGTCAACCCAATAAAACCGACCAATGAAAATGTACACGAACAGTGTGGATTGCTGTAGCCTATTTTCGTACTTACTACACTGAGACCATTGGAGCTTTACTTACTTAACTCTAAATGGTATGTAGGACTTCTATGTTACTGCTAAACCAGGGCAGGAGCCGCGGAGCCACGGGGTCCAGGGGTTCAGTTGACCCCCACTTTTTCAGGTGCGGGGTCCACATATGGATGTGGACCCCCCACTTTTGTGAGGATCAATTGGTGCATGAATGCTGCTGACAACACATTTAAGTTGTCAGACCAGTGGATATGTGATAGAAAATGCCATTAAACTCGTTTCTGGGCCGTGCGCTAGATTAAGCTGGCCATCTCGTCAACTTTTTAGCGCACGTACTATCGTATTTTTGTTACAGACTTAGACTGTATTGTGTTCTCAAAACTGTCAGTGATCCGCGGCCCCTGAACCAGGGTCCCTTAAAACGCAGACGCGGGGGTACGGTTTTTGCAGGCGTTTGGTTGCGTGACTGTGTATTTATCCGCACGGTATCTCAGAAACCGATGCAGCTAGGATCACCAAACTTGACGTCCAAATGTCCCACGATGAGTCCAGGAAACCCATTCGTTTTGGGGTCAATATATGGTCAAAGGTCACGAGTCACAAAAACATTGCCGGCGTGGATCTGTGCACTCGGGTGAATGATGGCTTCTTCTAGATAAGTAAAGTATACGTCGATTCGACTGTTTCAAACGTCAACTTAAGACATTTTTATTCTGTGCATACTAGGCCGTAGTGCTACTCTAGCGTATTAGAGACTTCATAGATACGCTCTATGAATGTTCATTTGACATTTGACATTTGACATTTACATAGCGCATCGTCGTAACTACCTCTAATGAGCTCAGACATGGATCACACAGTTTTACCTGCAAATTACACCATGCCTGCCTTTACTCCCCCAGCCGCAGAGCATCACCACCCTTTGGCTGGTACTCATTTTACCGTCTCATGGACGGTAGAAGGCTGAGTCGACCTGCCATGACGTCGAACTCGGGTCTATCCGCTGTTACGTGGACTCGATGACCGGGCTAGTTTGATGAGCTAACACAGACTGCTCGGGTGGAAATGGCGTTTCCGCGGCGCCAAAGAGCGAGCATCGAACGCAGACAGAACTATCAGAGGACGATTGTCGCGTCTGCCAGAGCCGCCGCCAACCCGACGTCCAATCCTCGCCGTAATTAATATCAACTGCATTGACTTGGCCGGCGGCCGCAGATTTCTCGTGGGCCGTGCTCGGCAGCCCCCGGGCGCACGCCGCCGGTTGAATTCAATATTGGCGCGCGCGGTCAAACGCCGACCGGGACGCGGTCGATCGCGCAAATGCGGAATTTTCTACACGCCGTCGGGGAATTCGACGTCGGACGGACGGACCCAGAACGACCGTGCTCTGACACGGTCAACACGGGACCAGCGACGGCCGACGACCGGCCGAGGTCGGGCCGCGAAGCGACGGCCACCATGTGTTCAGCGTGGCACGGCGGCCACGCGTGGCACCGCCGCTCATCCGAGGACACGTCCGACGGCGTTGCGATGACCGTGAATTAGCCGAGCGCGCCCGGCCCGGTCGCTACGGCCCGGCCCGGCGTGCGCGGTTTAATCAAACGGTCCTCACCCTGATTGGCTTAAATATTTAATGTCAACGATTGATGGAATGCACGACGGCCGGCGGCCGGCGACATGACCAGAGGGCTGATGCGGCGGCACCGGGGTCCCAGATGTCGCCGCCCTCGTCGACACGAGTCTGACCGGGTTTCTGACCGCCACCGCCGCGGTCCTCAGCCGATCTTCTCGGCCGGTCGTCGCGCGGCGCGCCTCCTGCGCTTTATATGATGATGAATTGTGTTGAGTCGTCGCGCTGGCGTGGACGGATGCTTCCCGCTCGTCCGGCGTACCTGCGACTGACTCGACAAGCTGGTGCCCGACACTCGGTGTGACGTCAGCACCACGGAGTGACGTCACGCGCGTGCATAGATTAGCATACATTGAACAACTTTGTTCACTTTGAAGGTAGTACATAATAATACAAACAGAAACAAGACAGAATAGACAAAATAGAAAAGAGACGCCACGTAATGTGCACAACATGACGAAAATGATGATGATGATGGCAGAAACTGCCAAGTAGCACATAATAAAGCGATAACAAGTTAAGTATATGAAATGGTATTAATTTCTTCCTGCGCAACAAAGCCGAACAATTCGCATTGTAATGCCCTATTTCAATGAACTGTCAAATTGTCAAACATTTGCTAAACATTTCTCATCCGTAGCTGCACATACCATCTGGAACGCCGTGCCAGCGAAGACTTGACTGTGTCATGCTGTATCAGCGTTTAGCGAAAAATTGAAAATGCGTATTTTGACCGCGGCGCATTTGCCACCTTTGCCATCAGCACCTCGGCATCTTGGGAGTTCATGATGTTATATTATATTTTGTATTGGGCTGATGCAATGCATGCATTGCGATGACATTATCGTTTTAAAATGCAGTATATTGCGGGATATTTGACGTATACGTCAGAAATAAGTATAAAAAAATCCGACAGTTAAACTGTGTCCGAATGACAAATCGAGAGTGTTTAACGTTTTATGGTTAACTGTTTTCGTCAAAGCGACAGAAAAAAAACGAGTAGACTGGATTGGAGTTCGGGACGCGCGAATATTGACGTGGATTTAGAGCCGATGACATCGCTCTAAGTCGCTGTCGCCGAAACAGCGGGAAAAGATTAAGACACAGAAGATCGATCAAGTTGCATATCGGAACCGCCGAGACGCATGCAGATATGATGACGCCATAAATTTCCCGCCGATATCCGGACGTCGACGCGACCTGTGGCCGGCCATCATAATCCACGTCAATTAGCCGAGCGACCACCCGACAGCGCTGGCTGTCCTGTGTCCTACTCCGCTGTAGAGATGTACGGAATGCAATAATTACCGTCCTATAGTATAAGCCTATTGTATAAGCCGAGAATTCGCAACACCTGTAGGTATCGAATTTTGTTGGGATTGCGCAAATTAACGAGTACTCGTTCGATTAGTCGCCGAAAACTTCAACAACTGAAATTTTTTAAAGCGTCAAAATCTGATTAATAGCACATTCGTGCCATTCAACCGTTACTTTTCTGGGCGGCCAAAAAACTGCATTCTTTGCTCCATTCCAGTCTCAAAATTTTCTCCTCGAGTTGCAACAACCCAAACTGTTTTTGTACCTTAATCGAAAGTTTTGAACCAGTCATAAGAATGTAATCGTTAGCTTTTTGCAAAGTTGATTGTTGAACTGTAATCATTTCAAGGCCTGATGTTGACAAGTCACTGCTGCTAATCCAGTCGTCATTGTGTGTCCAGCTGTATGCTTGCATCGTATAAAACGTATGAGTGAGGATGCGCATGAAGTCATTGTTATGACTTTGGAAAGAAAGTTATTTCCGAGTGACAACTTCGTCAAAAAACCGAACTTACGGACGAATGAGGTGTTTGAAGTGACGATAAGCCTATACATTATCGGTAGACGATTTCGATTCTGCGCATCTCTAATCCATTTGAAGGCGGTCGAGACCCCGGCTATTGTTTGAGATAACCCGAACGGGATCACAAAATCCAATGTCAAGTATAGCTTAATACGGCGAGCGAGAGTCCCCCATTATGGACATTGCGGACCGCTAGTGGACGTGGCCAGTGACTTGACGTGCGGATTATGGGCGCAGGAAGTGCGTCGTCATCGCGGGACGCAAGGTCGGACGTCTAACGAGCTCGATCGAACATGTCGATGACTTATTGGACAAATCTGTCGCCGCACGCGACGACTGTGCGCAAAGTGACATTGGTCTATGACTGCGGAAAGGATATCCGAAATTAAATGAAAATGAAAGCTTCACCACAGTGTCCTAGAGAAACTACTAGGTGTATATTTCATCACTTAAAATGTTCATTCGCTATACACTTACCATGAACTTACCCAAATCTTACTAAATCACACGTGTAGGCTACATATTATTGACCTAAGCTTTTGGGTCTCAACGACGTCTTGGCTACTAACGATCCTCGCAGCCTGGTTCAACATCTTCAAGCTGTTCAAAATGCTGCCGCACGTCTTGTCAATGGCACTCGCCGATCCGAGCACATCACGCCAGTATTGAGACAACTTCACTGGCTACCAGTACGTTAAAGTATTGAATTTAAGATGGTCGTTCTGGTGTAACAAGGCACTGAACAGCTTGTCACCACAGTACCTGGCGGACAACTGCGAATTCATCACAACCACCGGTTGCAGGCGACTTCGATCGTCTAATGTGCCTATACCTGCGAAGTTCCAAGAACTCGCACCAAGTCCTTCACTGCTGCTGGTCCACGTTTGTCGAACAGTCTACCACTTTATCTCCGTGACTTTGAACTATCACTTCTTGAGTTTCGCCGGTTACTGAAAACGCATTTGTTTGGTTGATGATCCCAGCGCCTTGTGACTTATTTCAGATATAGTGCGCTTTACAAATGTATTTACTTACTTACTTAAATTCGAGAAAAACCGAGCCGATCGAACCGCAGCTGTTTGAAGAAACCAAACGCTGACGTTTTCTTTTTCTTTTTGTTTTGGTATACAGTGATGGAGAAGGCGTCGATGACGTCATCGACTACTTCACCAGCAGGTGAGATGGACCAGGTTAGCTTGACCGACGTCATGGATATCGCCGGTCTGATTCTGTACGACACTGAGGCAACGCCGATACGTCTCAAGGTGCTGCTTGATCGCCTGCTGAGTGCCCTCTCCCACGACCAAGTCCTACACATCCTTTCTGCATACGGATGGACGTACGAAGACTTCTGTCGAGGTTACAAACTCCAGGTATGCGAGCCGACTTGGTAGTTCGTCTTTTCGTTCAGCCAATCAGACAGCCGTTACTTAGTTAGTAAGAACATTTCTAAAGGTTCGTTCACACCGGATGTGGTGCGTTGCGTTGTCGCTTCGTGCGTCATGTTGCGTCGTTTTTGCCGCATACCGCAAGACGTCGAACTACACCGAACCGCACCGCAACGAAACTCAACGCAACGCAACGCATTTTGTGTGAACGAACCTTAAGGCGCAAATAATAGTGCGCTGTGGCCAACCAGCTGCCAAATTCGCACATTGTCAGCGTTGACGTCCATGTCAACACAAAACACTGAGATATTTTAGGTCGACTCTTCGACAGAGTGATGCACGACGGTATGCAGTATGACCCGATCCAAGTGAAGGTTAAGGTCAAGGTCACGAACCCTTCAAAGTTGGAAATCCGGCCATTTTCAAAAGCTATCTCCTTCACCATTTACAATGGGAGCTGGCTACTGATCACGGATTTTTAAACTAGTGCACAATGTCTAAATTTGATCGCCAGTTCTGAAGAGTCGACCGTTAGTCCCGTACGGGGCTAATTTTTAGTTTTTTTACCGGACTTAGCAAGTTACCGACGTCAGAAATCCGAGATGGACTCGTGTTGGATTAGCCCATGACTCGGGTCACTTTGTTGTGGGTTGCGTTGGGTTGGGGTGGGTCCAGCATCTAGTGGGTCGGGTCGGAT
>Ga0209780_1004876_pt1 | contig 10469 bp, 6 predicted proteins | sample WorMetexBAHAMAS2_FD_187384 | JGI IMG/M metagenome (GOLD analysis project Ga0209780, IMG submission 187384) | Marine gutless worms symbiont microbial communities from Max Planck institute for Marine Microbiology, Germany - Inanidrilus exumae... | ecosystem: Host-associated > Annelida > Digestive... | reverse complement strand
CATTTCCCTCCCTTCCCTTAGAAGTAGGCCCCTTAAATCCAGCTAGGGGTCTGGGGGAGCGCTATAAGCTCCCCCAGCGGGGTCTGGGGCGGAACCCTAGCCGAAATCGAATTTGGTGCATTTTAGCCTTAAAATATGACATCTGGTGGCAACAATTTTAATAATTTTTCTGATAATCAAATCACCAAATTTCGTGCATATTAAACATTAAAACTTTTAAAAGCAAATCAGGCCCAATGCGGGAATGCGGGGCCGATTTTTTGGCCCATAAATTGGGGGCCGAAGGCACGTGCATCCATGGCCTCATGGTTAATCCGCCACTGACTCGGGTAAGGTAATCAGTCGAACCTATTCTGTTACCGACCGGTTCACATAAAACCATCTGCCCGGTGTCCGTGTGTCCGGCCGAAAACTTTTCAACTAAATGACCTTCGACCTCGACATTTGGCACGTTGGTTCAATTTTGACACTAACTAGGTCAGGTTACAAGGTAAAGGTCATAAGTCAAAGTTCACGGTCACGGGAAAATGTTCATTGGTTATTGAAACGTGAAAGTGAAATTGGGAAACCCAGTCACAGCGTAGGCCGACTAAAGTAAAGTAAAGTAAAGTATACGTCGATTTGTATAGCGCATCGTCGTAACTACCTCTAATGCGCTCAGACATTTCTCACAGTTTTACCTGCAAATTACACCATGCCTGCCTTTACTCCCAGCCGCAGAGCATCACCGCCCATTGGCTGGTACTCATTTTACCGTCCCACGGAGGGTAGAAGGCTGAGTCGACTGTGGGCGAAAAGCAAACCTGGATTGAAAACTGTAAATATTTAACAAAGTGGTCGATGCGACCTCGAGTGAGGACTTTCTAATGTTTCCATGATAACTCAGCATGTTGTGGATGGAATTTCGTAAAATCTTAGGAAGGGGCAAGCAAGTTTTCAGTTCAGTTCAATCGATTAGATTTTGGAAGTTCTGCATCCGGAACCGAATTCTTCACGGATGCCTGGTGTAGCACCTCTTCGCTTTTATGACATTCGCTATAGCATCCTAACAGAGGTCTGAAAGTCTTGATTTCGGCGCCATTTGCAAGAATGCCTTGCGTGTGATGCTGAAAACAGGAAGTAGATGAAAATACGCTATCCAGTACTCAAATATCAAATTTAAAATGTACACCGATAAGCGTTTAAGTAAGTTGTTGGAACATCATGGATAGTTTTGGTTTACCCGAGAATAAAGGTCCAAAAACAAGCTGAAGATATTCCAGGGAAAACAGCGAAGGGTGGACCTTCAAATGGCCGTTAAGCCAGCGTACGTGCGGGAACTATCAGGCGCCTGCGTGCATGTGAATACAGTCGGTGTTAGATGGGAGTCAGTAATAGTTGACTACGCTCATCGTACGCCGATGACAACTGATAACTGGGCGGTGTTTCCTGCTGCTGCTGCTGCTGTAGTGCCGGCGGCTCATGGCGCACGTCCACAACTGTTCTAGAGCAGTCATAGTGCCCGCCGGACTGTCCATCGCTACTCTGTGACGGCACGATCGAAGACTCGGTGTCCCAAGACGATCCAGACGACACACTCTCGATTGTTGACGAACCTTGATTCACGTCGCCGCCCATGTCAAGCTGCAGGTATTTCTGCCATCACATATCGAACTAAATCATTACTCCTCTTCCTCCTCCTCCATTTTAACCTCTGTTTTCCATGTGAGCCTGGATCAATCGATCCTCCTTCGGTTCTTCTCCACTTGTTATGGAAGAGAACCGTTCAGATAAGTAGCACATGTTTTTACGGACTGGGAACCATTTCTGTCACCCAGCTGAAAGTAGCAAAGCGCTGAAGGAACTCAAACCATTAACTTCAACCAGGGAAAATTACCCACTGAATTAAATCGCTATTAAAAGTCTTCGTACGTAATAAATAGACACATGTTGATATTCATATAATGAGTGTACTAGGAAAGTATAGTATAATCTACACAATTCACAGTTGCGTGTTTTAACTGGTTTGTGTCGCAAAATGCGAAGCAACTGTTGTTATTTCAAACTTTTAATTTAAGGCGTATTTACAAATTCTGTGACGATGTCTGACACTGACCGCGGGCGAGGCGTTGGTCAGTAGCAAGTCAAGGCATTGACTCAGCTCTGTGAACGTCGGTCGGTCATTCGGCTTCAGTTGCCAGCATCTCAACATTATCTCATAGCTGCACACAGTATCGTCAAACTCCTTCTGTAAATTTGCCACCCTGACGCATGGGCGGCGGTACGGGGGACACGACACGTTGCAGGAAAATTCGCAGGGAATTAACATTCTAAAAATCGCCAAGCAGCACATATTTGTTGCACGAATGTTGAAATCCGGCATTCCAACGTTGGGATGTGCTTATTGAAAATGTCTAAGAATTGCGATAAGGAGGATATTGAACAAGTGGCCTATGTCCGTCCTCATAAAACTCAGGCGGATATGTACGTGCGTAGCGTGAGTAATATAACCGTCTGGCGTCCGTCCGTCCGTTTGTCTGTCTGTACCGTCGGCGCATACTCAACGTGACTCGCCAGGTCCCCCTGGCGAGTCACGTTGAGTATGCGTAGACGGTACAGACGGACAAACGGACGGACGGACGGACACCATGCGGTTATATTACGCTTTCTGTTAGACGCAGCCAGCGTGATAATGGACACTATACGATGATTATCGTTGCTTTCAACAGTTTGACCATTTGGACATAATTGAGCATATTTGCAAAATAATAAGCACAAAACAGTGTATTCATAACAACAAGCATGAAAGATAACCAGGGTGGTCACGTGACCAATCTGAGAAGGGAGGTTGCAACAAGAACGTTTGCCCGGGCGCGACGAAGCCTCGCGCAGCCAAAGCGTTAACGGCCAGTTTTCATCTTTGCTCCAGTTAGCCGGTACTCCTCCCAAGGTCACAAAGAAAATCTTGGACTGCTAGTGTGGCGGTACCCTTTTTTACGCCCGGTGAGTGCAGTGTCATGGCAATGACAGCACGTCACAAACAAGATGCAGTCGGAGACGGCAGACTTCTCCCCCAGTGACGCCACCTGGAGAACTTGACGAAACATATATACGCGTCGTCTCTGATTCTCGCCCATTCGCTCTATAATGTGAAAACATGTCGTCATCAAAACCGGAAGTACTTTAGGTATCACATTGCCGTCAGAGGAGGAACGAGCCGGGAATTTGGATACCTCCGAATGATACTTTCCTCTGAAACCGTGTCCCAAACTCTGAACTTAAGCTAATGACACACAGACCGGTTTTCGGTGCCGGAAACAGAAGTCTGTATCACACACCCGGTACCGGTTTCTGGTACCAGTTGGGCTGACACACTCGACCGGTTTAGTGTACAAGCATCGACAACTGCTAAAGTCAAGTCTGCATCAGTTACAACAACCGTTTTAATTCATGCCTTAAATTCGTTTAACGCTTTCCTTCTTGTATCTCAGATTCGGCTTTCTGGTGCGTTATATTTACTTACTTATGTAGCGAGGGCGTCTGTGAACAAACACATCTCATGTTTCGTACCGGCAGCCGGTAGCAAAATAGAACATATCCTGAGAAAAAACAGTATCAAAGATCCATGACACATTGATCGGTTTCAGGTAGCAGTTGGCAGTACCGGAAATCGGCACCGGAAACCGGTCGGTGTGTCTGATTCTTCTGTTTTTACGCAAACTACACGTCGATCGTCGCTATTGCTGTCAGTAGTTCGACCAAGTTTGTCACACGAGCGTCCATCATTGTTTACAACATAATGGCCCTGCGGTAGTGTGTCGCGCGGTTCGTCTGCGACAACTGATCCGCTTGTTATCCTCGCCGACGGCAGTTGCGGATGTATGGGGTTTTTACCTCCGTTTGTCTGTCAGTCTCTCTTTCCGCACCATATCTAAAAAACCTACGCAGCTAAGATCACCAAACTTGACATTAGAAATGTTCCACGATTAATCCTGGAAACCCATTTCTTTTGACGTCAATAGGTGGAAGGTCAAGGTCACGAGTCACAAAACACATTGCCGGTGTATGTATTTTCACTCTCGTGAATGATGGCTTCTTACAGCAGCAAATCACCATAGAGTCAATGTGCTGACAAGTAATATCACCTTTTTGATTTTTGCTGCTTTAGTTGTGCGAAGTAGCTGCTGTCATTCTTACAAGCCGTTTTAAACTGTGAAGTTTTTGACATTAATATAATATTTGCAGTTTTATTGATTTAGCTACTTACGTTTTTGCTAATCCAAAGAGCGTGCATTTGTTTGCGCATGCGCAAAATCACAAGACCTGTAAATGTTCTAAAATCTACAACCACGATTGTCATCAGCGTCCGATGTGATTACATTTTGGAGATTTAACAGCATTTCTGGCAATTTTAGCTATGTTTTCACTGCGTATGCGCAGAAACGTCATTTAGGAGCTTCCGGTAAAAATTCAGACATCAGCGTTCGACTTTTTTACCCCGAAATTTCGGCGATTTGAGGACGTTTTCAGTTGATTTTTTTCATCGGAAAAGCTAAAAGTCCACCAAATTTCTCTTCCGGTTTATTTGACCTAATGACCTAGAAAGCGTGCCACGTGGTTAGCCACACACGGTGATACATTTCCACCAAGTTTGACGTTGTTAAGACTATTCGTTAATTTCGTTGCTGAATTATAGCGTTGTTGCACATGATACGTTACGTGGCCTTGTGACCTTGACCTTTGATCTTTGTCCTTGGACAGTGGTCTTGCATGGTAGATCACGCGGTCAACACATACACCAACTTTGAAGATTCTATGCAGATCCGTTCTTCACTTGACGTCCCCCAGGCCACCATTAACAATGCATCTGAAGCCACTGTGCATGCGCTGTATCACGTGACCTATGCGTATGGGGCAAATTTTCCCGAATATTTGAAATCGCTGACCGCGATTTGTCTATTCACTTTGCAACTTACATGGCTTTGCGATTAATGTAAGTTTAGTTATCTGCCAAAATGGTGTACGGCCATGTGTTAAAGGCCAACGCGATGTCTGCGCATGCGCCAAATCACTTAATCTGTCAGTAGGGTGTCAAAAACAATTAAATATTTGGAATCTCCGACCCCAATCTGCCGATTCACTATACAACTTATATCGGCTATGATGACGATTAAAAGTCGTTTACATATGAGCATGTCCAATGTTAAAGCCGTTTTCGGGAGAATATTTTAAGTCCCGTCCGAAGCGGGTCCAAAATGGCAGTTTTTGGGGTAAAGAGGGTCTAAAGTTTAGTATTTGTTTTGCGACCCCCCGTAGTTTGTGTCAAAATCCGTGCGCGTCTTGGCTGTGGGCGATTGGAAGAACAAAAACAGCGAAAAAATAGCCGAGTGAACAATCCGGTGCGCCAAGTCGAGCATGCGCAGAAACGAAACCCCTTGTCCGACGTGGGCTGGTAGATGTCCACGACGTAATCACCGGTGCAAATTTTCGTGACGATCCGTTACGGGGTTTGGGGTTGGCGGGGGGCCAAATTTTGCCCTTCCCCCATTGACTTTGATCGTCGTCCTTACAACGCTGTCGAACTACCGTGCGAGTGTGTGCTATGAGCTGTTGTTGTGGTGGTGGTGCAGTGCAAATAGATGCTGTGTATGCTGACACGTGTTGGGCAGCGTGGCTTGGTCTCGGCATACGATAGCCGGTCTGCAGCAGGCGACTCAGCGATTCGACCGGTATCGACGTGTACGGCGTCTCGCCGAACGCAAAAATCTCCCACAACAACACTCCGTACGACCACCTGCACGACACGACACGCACCTGCCAACTAGAGATGTGCATGGGAATGGGGAAAACTGCGATCACATGGGTCCCATGGGAATGAGAATGGGAATGGGAATTAAGACGTGGGAGTTGGAAAAATACTGCATACTGTAACTATAGCAAGCACTTGCAACAGCTTGTGTTAGCGTTGTTGCATAATCTACGCTCATACGATCATTACAACTGACTAAAAGTAGTGGATGGCAAATGGAAATTAATAACCGCACTCCCGTAGAAATACAGTTCTGAACGGAAGTCGACAGCAATTTGTCGTCAGTTTCTTATCCGTCGACCCTACTTTTTGCGCATGGTATGATGTCTCGTTTGAGCTACCGCGGATATGAATGGGAGAGATTTGGGAATTGCTGGATGGGAAAATATGGGAAGGGGATTTAAGTTTCAGATGGTAATGGGAATGGGATGGGAATGGGAGAATGAAGTCACTGAAATGGGAGGGAATTGGTACGAAAAATCCGTTCCCGCACATCTCTAATGTCAACTCACGCTCACCACTCTTTAATACTTTTTACTTTTACCCGCGCGACGCTATGCTATCGCCCTATTAGCTATGGCCGTATGGTGGCACACAGCGCTCACCTTATTTTTTTTCTGCCACAACACAATATTTTGTCGAAAAATAATGTGCTGCGGTTAAAATTTCTCCCCACACACTATTTTTGAAAAAATACTGTGTTGTTAAAAACTTACAACAACACAATATTTTAGCCAAATAATATTGTGTTGGGAGAAATTTTAGCTGCAACACATCATTTTTCAAAAAAAGATTATTATGTGGCAGAAAACAATAAGATAATTGCTGTGTGCTACCATATGTCAGTCTGTCCGTCACAAGGCGGAGATCTATCAAAACGGCTGAAGGGATCGAACTTGTTTCTTCAGCACGGAGGCTACCCTCGGCTTATACTACATTGTGTGTTGGAATGGAATTCGGGTATCTCCAAAAATAGGGGTAGTGCCCTCTAGAACGTTGTTCCAAACTCTGAACATGGAAAAATTTCGCAACTGCACGTCGACCGTCGAAAGTGTTGTCAACAGTTGGACGCTCAGTGTGATAAACTGGCGACGGTCGTCGGTCACCAGTTTATCTCACTAAGAGTCCATCTTTGTGTTTAACACTATGAGCGTAAGGCAGCAGGACTGTGTGCGGCAGCTGAGATTTGGTAATAGTCGGGAGGAGGGGTGTGGTACGGGAATGGGGAAAAATCGGCCACTTCTGGGGTAGAAAAGAGTAAGGAGCAATAAGCGGAAGGGGAAGGGCAGGGGCGGCGGGTAAGGTGTTCAGAGTGATGCGGTCGCACCTTGCGGCCACCCAAGTGGCAGCAGTTTGATCGTCCAGTTGTTCAGTCAACTTCAGTGCTTGAATTATTGCGTTATCTCAACTGGATTTCTTTGCGCCAGCTACAAAATAACACTTCAGCTAACTTGAGGGTCGGTAAGCTCTTGCTACCTCTTAAAAGCCACGCGCTGCTAACGGGGAAGGGCAGAAAGTAAAGGGAGGGAAATGAGAAATGTGAAAAAGGCGTCGCGTAGTCGCTAGTTACGCAGTCTGGCTGAAGCCAATTTACTGCATACGGGTTGAAGCACAGTCTCTTGTTTATTTTTAGGTAAGTAAGTAAGTAAGTAAATACTCTTTTCCATCCCAGAACAACTATTTTCATAATTTATAATTTATGTCTGTTAATTATTCTACCTTCATTTTGTTTTAAAATTATTTTTGCACAAGTAAACTCAGCGCCTCTGATTCGCTTGCGATATACGGCACTATATAAATCTGCGTTTGATTGAGTGACCGATTGATTTGATATTAATATTTAATAAGCAGAATAGTGTCAGAGGCGGCTGAAGATACTATTTTACAACTGAGACATCATGACTGACGCTGTCAACACGTTAGGCCTAATAGTGTCGTTTACAATAATAAAAGTAACGTTGAAATGTTAATTACTAACATGTCTGTGTTGGTTGTATAGGTGTTGTAGGCGAGAGATTCGGGCGCCATCCATTTCATCGGTACACGACTCAACGGCTAAAACAATTACACATAGCACTTTTATTGTCCCATTCCTAAACATATGAACTCCATCGAAACGTGACTGGTCAGCGGCTCAGTTCCAAAAATTCAGCCAATACTGTAAAATGACGGAAAGAAACGTCAAAACACAATAAACAAGGTGTCGCCCTAACGGGACGTAGCACTACTGGCCCGCCGTCGCGTGCCGCCGTCGCGTGCTGCCCCCTGGTGAGTTACGTTGCATATGCGAGTGTTACAGACGCAAACAGACGACAGACGACAGACAACGACGACAGATGACGACAGACGCAAGCGACCGTTACTAGTCTGCCCCATCCCCTACACTATGTGTTGGCGGGTTAGTAATAAACTTCGTCATATCAGCACATTTACATTTATTTATTAAGTTGCATGCAGGGTTGCAAGGACTGATAATAGTTAGGTCGTTGGACCAGCGACTCAAAGGTTGCGGGTTCGACCTCCAGTCGTTTCGCTGTCAGGTAACAACCTTAGGCAAGTTGTTCACACACGTCTGCCTCTGTCACCAAGCATTATAAATTAGTATCGGTCAAGGGCGGTGACGCCCTACGGCTGGGAAGGACACCGTAGGTCCGGCGTCGTACTAGCCGTGCGTCACAGACTTAGTGGTTCATCCATTTATGAGCTAAAGGCCTAAGTAAAGGAGATGAGCACCCCTACCATACACTCCTCTAAGGAGTATGGCCGTCTTTGTTAGGTTTTGGGCGACATCTCTCAGCCGGTGACACCAGTTGGTCAAGTACTGACCACCAAGGCACGCCATGATTGACAACAATCGTCACACAATCGTGTGAACTCACGTCGTTCCGCTGTTTGTAGAAGTCGCCGGACGCGTCGACGACGCGCGTCAGTCCGAAGTCGGCGATCTTGATGACCAGACGGTCAGCGACGAGCACGTTCCGTGCCGCCAGGTCACGATGGATTATCTACATCCGTTCAATCAGTCATCCCTCATTTACTCGGCCGCTCTTCAGCTTCTTATTACCCACCCACGCCAGGTACGGCTTTCACCGACGTTCGTCTCTTTGTTTATCCACACAATATCTCAAACAAAATCACCAAATAAAAAGATCACCAAATTTGACACAGAAATGCTCCATCATGAGTCCCGAAAACCCATTTATTTTGGGGTCAAGGTCACGAAATAATGCCGGCGTGGGTTTCTACACTCTTGTAAGTGTTTTGTTCTTCTAGTTAGTAGTGCAAACATTAGCAATACGTGTGCATAGGATCAAATTTTTGGACACCACATTTTCCGCTTTTATATACCACGCAGCTTATCGCATGGAATTCTACACTTTCGTCGGACTCTACGCTTCAATCATAGTCTGATACAGCATCCCTTTATGAGAACTAAATCTGCAGAAACCAGACAGTGCAGCGGTGACGTGACGAGGGTTTATTGCATCAGAACCCCGTTTCAAGCGAAATCATAATTCGCAAGTATAGGCCAGTTTGCCCCCTCGCGGTGTGGCGTAGCGGTAACAGCGTTGGGCGTATCAACGAAGTTAATCTACGTCGAGCCGGGTTAGTACAGGGATGGGTGACCGTCTTCGAGTGGGCATACCACTTCGGTATGTAACCAGCCATCCAGGCCAACTCAGCCCCTACCCTCAGCGGGACGGGAAATGAGTACCGGCCAAAGCGCGGTGATGCGCTGCGGCTGGGAATTAAAGACAGGATGCCTCATATTCAATTTGTGGATACACTTGTGGATGGCAGAAAACTGTGTATCCCTCGTTAACACGTGCCATACCTGAGCGCTTTAGAGACGAGTATCGTATTCACTACAAGGCGCTATACAAACGTCCTGCTAGCTAGTTACGCAAGTGCTGTAAAGCTCTCACGTTGTTGGATGCAATGAACTGCATGCCACGAGCCGCCTGAAGAGCGAACGACAGTAGATGGCGCGACGACAACGGTATTCTTTGACAAGACGGTATCAGTGATGTCGTCGACTCTTTGAGACACTGCTGACATTGACACTGTGTCGAGGTACTGCTGCTGCCGGTGACGATGCGGACGTTTACGTTGAGAGGCCGATTACGTCGCAGAAAGTCACGCAGGTTGCCATAGCGCGCGAACTCCACCGCCACCCGCGACACCCCGCCGCCTGCAGCGAACACTGACGATAAGGCGAGTAAGTAAACAAAGAACTATTTATTCCAGTTCTACTTTTACTGGATAACACGCTAACGTCCGGTGCAATACAGAACACACTGGCTAATATGATGGTTTCAAGGGCGGCGGAAGGTAGTATGGAATAATCTACCAAACGAAGTTGTATCAGCTACCTGTGTCAGTGTTTTTAAATCCCTCTTAAATTCAATTGTGTCCTTTTTAATGTTGTGTTTTAGTGTTGTGTTATCTATTTTTGGGCAGTTGTAAGTGCTCTTTAAGCCTTTCTGTCCAGTAGACATGTCTACTGGACAGAAAGGCTTATAGAATGCAATAAAAAGAACTGTGCACAATTCTTTTTATTGCATTCTATTGTTCTATATCCTGCTTATTGTATCTGTGTCTACAAATAAATAAATATAGTCAAAAGTGAGGAGGCACGGAGGAGTGAGACCCAAAGGGCTGGAGACCCGAAGGGCCGAAG
>Ga0209780_1004875_pt1 | contig 10469 bp, 5 predicted proteins | sample WorMetexBAHAMAS2_FD_187384 | JGI IMG/M metagenome (GOLD analysis project Ga0209780, IMG submission 187384) | Marine gutless worms symbiont microbial communities from Max Planck institute for Marine Microbiology, Germany - Inanidrilus exumae... | ecosystem: Host-associated > Annelida > Digestive... | reverse complement strand
AGTGGACGTAGGATCGGCGTGTGTGGATAACCGTCAGTCCCCTTCACTGGCGGTACTTGTTATGATGTTTGCGGTTTTTGATCTGTAGCCATGAACATTACGTCTTAACTGCAGTTTTTATATTAATATTTGCAATATTATTATCACGTTTGAGTACGCCACGTCATTCTACCATTCCGGAAAATTTAGAAGGAGGGTTGAAATCTGGATAATTTGAAAACATAGCAAAAATAATCATTTACGTTACTTTATTTAGTTATTTAATTATGAATAACTTGATTTAATTAATTCAATATTTAACTATAATTTATTACTTATTTCTCGTATGTAACTCTTAGTTTCCTTATTCATCCTATAATCGCACTATAATCATACATCACACCTGTGATCGCGCCTCTGCCTTCTATAGACTGCTTCGTGTCAGTATACAGGGTGCGCCAATAAAAACAATTCCTTAGAAAAGCTTCTGTATTTCAGCAATGGTAGTACGGATTTGAGCCACACTTTGCGCATTGAATATTCACGAATAGCAAATCAAACTTTGCACAGCTTTTTATCAAGAGTTCAAACGTTTCAATGGTGAATGCTAGCTGCCCACTCAGTATTTAAACAGAGTGTTCAAAATGTTCATCAGCTGCAGCAACTTCGGTCTACCGCTACCTGCACGATGTGTCAGCTGAACCCGTCTCATCGACCTGACGGAAATCGTCTGCAGAGTGCTCAAGCTCCAGTTTTGTCAGGATAACTTGCTCTTATCGCTTAAGCCCCAAATCCTTGCTTGCGAAGCGTCTGAATATGCATTTTGTCTTCATTACTCCGTTTACCCATCATAAAAATTAATAAATGTCAATAAAATTGTACCCTACTTGTTCACTTAGAAAAATGTACTTTTGAGTTCAAATATTTATAATTTTAAATGAAACCAAATATTGCAACGAAATTTACTGCATGTGTGGCCTGAATCCTCCTGTGTAAAACTATAAATTTAGTTTTAAAAAATCTGCTACAGTTGTGGAGATATAGAATTTTTCCTAAGGAATTGCTTATATTAGCGCACCCTGTAGTTCGTCATGTGACAGTGAAGATCTTTGTTGGTTAAATCTTTGTGTTCAGTTAAAATTTCCAACAACGCCGTGGTCAGCAAAGAAGGCGCGTATCGCGCAGCCGCACCTTGACTATATGGCGCCTGAAGTTCAGTTGGAGATGGCGTCCTATGCGACGACGGCTTGCGACATGTTTTCGCTTGGCTCATTGATATGTGCCGTCTACAACGCCGGCAACACGCCGATAGCCGCCGCTTACAATCTCTCTACGTATGCCGTCCATGCTAAACAGGTGCTCAACTGCATTGTAGTGATGGGCGATTCGCCAAAGAAGAATACGATTCGATTCGATTTACTACAGCGAACTCGTAGTGTTTATTAAGTGAACTGTGACTGAGCTCATTTCATTGGTGAGGCCGTAATTTTTTTCCATGGCTATGGCAATTCTGTATAATTATAGTGGGCTTGATTTTGTAATTAGATCGCCCGTTCTGCGAACGGCGCGATCTTATGTTTTGCGCATGTTTCTGTTTATTTTTCCTCAACTCACGTTTTCCCAGGTCCGTCAACCGATATTCTTTTCCACACGACGTGGCTTTAGTAGAAAAAAGAAGCGCTGCTATGTCAGTTTGGTGACAGTGCCCCCTAACAAAAATGAAGAGCGAAAACCCCCAAATTTCGCGTAATTTCGCGCTGAACCACAACATATTAAACGCCGTCACTCGTAATGAGGAAGGAAAATAGAAAATCAACAACAATAGCGTTAATCACTGATTCTTATACTTTCACCAAATTTGGTGGGGTTGGTTAAACAGTGACAGAGATCGACGCGGTGCATTATACGGGAGTGGGAAAATTATGCGATTTTTTACACAATATCGCGCTTTATCTCGGTAACGGTACCAGATAGCCCTATAATCGAAAAAAACTAATAATTAAATGTCAAAAATGATGTATTGCCTGATAAAATGGTGTTTCTTATCATTAACTTGCTTGTTTGCAAGTGTCAAATAGTTATCAGGCCTGTGTTATGCAGACGACACGGAGTGAAAGTAAAGCGCAGCAGCCTAACAAGCAGTCATATCGTTGTACTTGATAACACGCCCGCAGCGTAGTGTACATTGAGGTCAGGCAGTTACAGATACACTGTGCTATAACTTCTACGTACTTCAACCGATTTTGATTTTTTTTCTGCAGAAATGTTGCTAAGAAAGTAAGCAGTTAAGCAGTGTCTGGTTGAACACTGGAAAAGCAGTTATGCAACAGTTGAGTAAAAAGATGCGATTTTCGTGTTTCCGTATTTTGCCAGGTAGTGCAGAAGCACTAATGAGGTGAGGTGGAAAAGTAAAGTACCATTTGACTTCTTACTTTCTTGGCAACATTTCTGCCATGAAACTATCAAAATTGGTTGATGTACGTCGAAGTTCAATCAATCAATCAATTTATTAAACAAAAGGACCGATCGGCTACTTACATTGATATGCATTAAATAGATATAGAAATCGTTTAAACTACATGCACATGAATATAAAGTAGAAAACATGAATATAAAATAGAAAACACATAAAACTGTCTATACGCAACACGAACAACTATATAAAAAAATACCTTACAATATGGGAGCAGTAATTCACAGGCTAGGGATTCATGAAATTTTTAAGTGATGTGAAATCAGTGCTACTTGGGAGTGAGTTCCATTTTTGTATGATTCTGTAATTATGTAATTATGTTTGATTTGCAGGTTGGGAGGTATAATTTATAACAGTGACCTCGTCTATATTCGTTGAAGCGTGGTATGAAAAAGTTATAGCAAGCCAAAGCAGTGTCGTTTATTGAGACACAGTGTAGTTCCTCCACCAGTTCCTCCATTTCCTACTCGCCTGTTCCTTCACCCATCACGTCTTCTTCTGAATCACCACTCTGCTTATCCGTAACTCCCTCTCTCTTTCACTCCCGGCTTGAAACCTACCTGTTTCACAAATCCTACCCCATAATTTCACTTCTTCCTCCCGGACTGCCTTCACGGACTTTTGCCCGCACCGTTTCTTCTGAGCTAATCGGTTTTTGTTTTTAGTTTTCCCTTAATTTTTTGTTTCTGTGCCGTTCGCTAGACTAAGCTGGCAATTTCGTCAGCTTTTGAGCGCACGTAAATGTATCGTATCGTATCGTATCGTAGTTACGCACCGTACTTACAGAAAGTCAATGAAACGATAAGAACTGGACCGTGTTACTGCTGCGATGTTGACAATGAACAGAGGGTGACGTGTCTGTGCAGATAGCAAGTCACTTCTCCGAGTTGGCACGTCGACTTCCTGCAGACTTGGTTGATCCTGTCGAACAGATGCTTCATCTCGACGCAGCGCATCGACCGAGCGCTCAACTCTTCACGCTGGTACGCTAAGTCATAGTGACATGACGTCAGCGGTACGTTGACGTCACTCTGGCACCCGAGTGCGTTGACCACTGATCTACGTGGACAGGTCAATATTCGCTGTCGGTTTTATCGAAATTGTTCACGGCGTTCTTGAGATATCGTGGTAATAATATATGTCCGGACGAAAGAGAACGAAGGCGGCGGACGGACAGCCCGAAAACGTAATTTCTTCGCGGGCACTGTCGGATAACGAAGGGGTAAAAATGACGACAGCAGCAGCAGCACCAAGGAGCGTGACGCGTCTCAGGAACCGGGTTCAAAGCTCGGTCCGAGCGCGTCCGCCTTCCACCAAAGTATTATTACTGGCCCGCCTAATGGGCCAAAATTGTTTTGCTCGCTGGCGTCTGTTGTCGTCGTCTGTCGAGGTCTGTAACAGTAACACTCCACGGCCGGCCTGTAGGCGGCTTCAGCCGCGCAGGCCAGGCGATGACGTCATGCCGCCTCCAGTGTATATAGCTCCATGGTAACACTGCACGGCGGGCCAGTGTGGTTACGTCCCGTTATGGAGCCACGTTGTTTCAAATAATTCCTACACACATGATGCACAGGAAGATAATCCCGGACAGGAAAAAGAGGGTTCGACGGTGTCCTCTATTATCTGTGACCGTTGAGTAGCAGCGTCAATGTTGTTAGCCGCGCCGTCGTGGCTGAAGATGAAAGGCGTGGCTGGCCACTGGCTGGTGCAGTACACAACGCCAGTCAGGGCTAAGCCAGACGGTAGGCCACGTCTAGAAAGGGCGCGCTACAAATACCCGACAAGCTGCTCACTTCCTGCGTATCCCTCCTTCACCCTACACGTCACGCATACACTAGCACACACCTACCAATTTCGTTCCTCTCCCTGGGCTAGCGCACTGGACCACTGCGAGGTCTCAGCGCTGAGGTCCAGAGTAGGCTGGACCTCTGCCTGCAATAACGAACGAACGACAGCGAATATTCATTAGCCCTTACTGATGATCTGATTAGATTCTGAAACTCAAAGGTCAAGGTCACAGCAGGACGTCGAGGTGGTGAAGGCAGCCACGTCGACGCTAGGGAGTCGAATTCCAACTTCTACACTGCGTCCCAAAAAACGACACTACTTTGGCTTGCTATAACTTCGACATGCATCAACCGATTTTGATAATTTTCGGCGGCAGGAATGTTATCGAGAGAGCAGGCAGTCAAATTACGACTAATTTTTCCACTTCACCTATGGTTCTGCACTACCTGCCAAAACACAGAAACTCGAAAATGTTATATTTTCACTTAAATCAACATTTAAGTGAAAATATAACATTTTTTGTATTACTGCTTTGCCAGAGTCCAACCAGTCGCTGCTTTCTTTCTTCAATTTCGTTGACTTGACGTCACTTGCGACTTATATTCATACTGCTGTAGACTCCTAATCAATTGAATTCGGCTCTGGCCTGTTGGGGCCATAGCTCAGGTGAAATGAAGTTGAGACTAGTTTTGCGCAGCAGCTGTTGAACTGTGTTGCGCGCACCATGCGTTGGTGCATGCACGTGCTGTGTTGCTGAAATCCTGAAAAGCAAATGATATAGTCGTCGACAACGTGTTTGATAACAGCTAACATTTGTTGAGATAATAAGATATCTCACCAATACTGTCTAAAATGACTTTTCGCTTGAGGCTTGACAAAGAACAACTCATACTTTTGACACAGCGACCAGACAAACATTGTGATGGACTTGGTAAAGGATGACAGTGTGATAACAAACGGCAGCACGCTACATTCCCTTCCTACGTTTCATTTGGTGCGTACAGTCGATTCTTGTGCGAATGAAGGGTGTTTCTGCTGTGACCACGTGGTGAATGTGTTTTGTGTGTCTGTTGGCAAAGCAAGTCAAAAGCAACATTCATTGTTTCAAGTGTACAGCGTCAAAAGACACAATTTTCGGCTTTCCGTTCCCCAGGTAGTGCAGAAGCACTAATTAAGTGAAATGGGAAAATAAAGTACCAATTGACCGCTTACTTCCTTAGTGAGTAAGTAAGTAAGTAAATATATAGAGCGCGGTTATCGCAAAGAACCTCTAACGCACTGAATGCACTAGTGTCGAGCGAACAGGTACATTTTAAGCAAACGTCTGAAACAGTCTGCACTGATGGTCGGATCCCGGATGAAATGCGGGAGAGAGTTTTATAGACTGTGGGGCCAGCAACTGAAAAGGCCCGACGGCTGTAACATTTATGCTAAAAATTATCGACGAACTTTAGTTTTTTACTGACTGTTCGAGTACAGTCTGTCGTCGTCATAGTCCACATGTCATTATAACACAACTGTACTGTAGTTGGTCAGTAATCCTGATGCAAAGCCGAAAATCGTGTCTTTTGACGCTGTACAGGGTGCGGCAATAAAAAAAGACCACACTACAAAAACTGCAATATCTTTGAAACGGTTCGGAGTTTTTATAAGAGAATTTTCTGGGTTATTGAGGACAATTTTTGACACGAACGGCGTAAAGTTTAGAAAGTTTCATTATTATATGCAAAAATTGTACGAAATATTGTTTCGAAAGACGTTTTTCTAAGTGAACATGCCACTGTGTATTTGTTATCGGTTTGAAATCTTTTTAAAAATATTTTTAAAACCATGAGTACCAGTTTAGCAATGACGTCATAGTTACGTCAGTCTGTTTTGTAAGTTAATCTTGTTTATTTTGTGAATAAAGTTAATTGTTCGAATACACTTGAAACGATGAATGTTGAATGCTTCAACTTTGTCCTCTCTCATTTCTTCGGTCCAGTCCCAGCTCCAACTTCCTCTTTCTGTCCCCGACGTAGCACACGATGGTTGACCTGTTACAGATGAGCCACTTCGACGATCCAATTGTATTCTGTCTTCTGAATCTGGACTCGATCGACTCCAAGGACCTGAGGCACAAGTCCGAGTTCTACGAGAGGCTCGTGCAGTACATTCCACGTCTGCCGACGGTCAGTGAGTCAGACACTTAGTTAGAAACGTACAGAAAAGTGCTTCTAGGACACGGTACACAAACTAAAATTCCGGGAACGACTTTGTGAAAAGAAATGTTTTAATTGTCTTTTGAGGGAAGCCAGGAAAGTAGGCGTAGCTGTAGTGTCACTGGTTGGAAGACTGTTACGAGCCGCCGTCACACGGAAAGATCGGTCACCGATGGTTCGGAGTGGCGTTCTAGGTACGATCAGCCGCTGTTGAGAGCCGGATCGTAGTCGTCGCAGCGACTCCGCTTTGTCAGTCCATTGAAGATCGCGCAGGAGGTATGGACTATGGAGGTGCCATGTTGTTAGGGCAGCGAAAACGAGTACGGCCAGTCGAAACCACTGAAGATCCCGGAGAAGATGTGTGACGTGGTTGTACTTCTGCGCGTAACAGACCACACTGTCTATGATGTTGTGAGAGTATGAATACTTAAGTAAGTAAGTAAGGAACTGTGACAGATGTCTACAAGTGAAGGATGTCGTCGCTGGTTGCATTTGACAACGCCGGTTGGGTCCCACCGCTGCATGTGTTGCTGTCGATCACAGAAACTGCTCAGCAGGGCGGTGCTACCGACGTTGATGGACATGCTTGACCACGGCGTCCAGTCAACGAGCTCTTGCTGGACATGCTTGACCAGTCGTCCACCGTTGACATGGTCCTGCCGTCAGTTCTCGCCGCCGTTGAGCTCATGTCGCCGCAAGATTACAACCTGCTGGTTCGTCGCGACATCAAGAGACTTCTTAACAAAACCAGATCCGTCCAGGTGACTGATTACATGCCGTACCAGCGAAGCGCGTGATCGGATAAATATTGGTAATTATTCAGCTGGCTGGCCGCGTCTGGCGTCCGTCCGTCTGTCCGTCTGTCGCGGGGCATACTTACTGTAACTCACCAGGGGGCAACATGGCTGCAAACGTACCGTCCATCCAACCCAGGAGGCAGCCAAGAACATATTTCTTTAATCACTAATAGTTTAAAAAAATAATTTTGCTTTCGTCATCCAATTCTAGCATGAAGAGTACTTAAATGCTGGGCTCTATTTTATATCTTTCTCTTTCACGACTGGCTATTTTTGCATGTGCGTAATCTGGAAGAAAATTTATTATCTTCCACTTTAATTCTTGGTTCAGTTTTCAGCGACTATGTCGTATTTTACGGGGATGTATATCGTACAAAATTACCCGTGCACATATATGTATATAGGCCAGCCTTGTCGGTCCTGTTCATGTGTTGTCAGCTGTCATGTTTTTATGAAACTGTTTTCTGAACAAATAAATGAACAAATGAATGGGTGGATACCTTCAGGGCCCTCTATCACTTGCGTTCCTCCTCGGCAGTGCCTCACCCCTCCACTTCGGGTCCTGTCTTTATTTTATTTATTGTAAAATAAGTAGCAAAGGGCCTAACAGGCCACTGACATGCTACTAAAACACATGTATAATACAATACAGTACAAAAAATGAAAAGAAAAATGCATATAGCAATAAATCTGAAGTGCGACGCAAATGTGATGGACTACAGACGAGACCGAAAATGTAATTGAAACCATGTCGTTGCCGCCAATAATTTCTTGTGTCGTCAAAACGCCATTTTCGGCTTCGGCATTACCTTCATTATCATCTTTGACGTCATTATCATCATCATCATCATCATCATCATGATCAAAGCAGAGAACATCATGCAGCAGCCATCTGTTTTACTTTTGCGTTACTGTATTTTTGTTTGGTTGTTTGAAGCCTATTTGTTGTCAACATTTGTGACATTTACTCGTTCAGATACAATAGAATAGTGGTTCGGAACCGTTTGTGATCCACATAGCCTTTCACTATACGTCAGAATGTCATTCCGCTTTCCATGATTATCTTGTCTCAAAAGATGCATTCTAATCAAGGTGTCGCCCTAACGGGACGAAACTCTGCCAGCCCGAACTGGAGTCTTACAGACTACGACAGACGACGACGATAGACGCCAGAGAGCATCACTAGTCTGGCCCCCCTACACTATGTGTAGGCGGGCCAGTAATAATATGGTAGGCTACGTTACGCAACGAGACGTCCTATTATTCGTGATTAAGGTGTACCATCAGTACAGCGTTGATGTTTAGGCCTGGCTAGACAAGGACTAGAATTACTTGAATTTTACTTCAGCTAAATATGCTAAAAGATGAATATTCCAACAGCAGGTCTGCCAATCTAAGGCCGCAGTTCCCCTGAAACTCTGCAATTTTCTAAGATAGGGAAATCCCCAGGTTAGGAACGGAATTTCCCTCGGTTGGGAACCGCTGTACTACACTGTGTGTCAAAAATGTCCACATTTTAACTTTTGAATAACTCAGAAATCAACCGATTTGAACAATTTCTTGTACGCAGAATCTGAAGAAATTTTACACAAGTAAATTATAAACCTGTCCACCACACCTAAAATGTCACCAAAGTTGTTGCTTCTTGAGAAAAGTGGATGGTTCTTAAATAGCCATTTTTCACATGACAACTTAAATTTCAGACAAGCAAGTAACAACATCTCAAAAGTTGTTAAAAGTGTGCTCTTTATGTTGACATACGCTAAGTTATTGTCACCACTAATCAATCGCATTATATCCACTACGCTGTGCTGGAATTCAGCCCATTATGAATTTGCTGAGAATGGGACAGGATATGTCCATAGACGGCTAGCCGGCGCATGTGTCACACTTCTTAATTACCGAAATAATCTAGATAATTCGATAATTTTGTAAGTTCATATGGGAGCCACACTGGACAGTTTCTCGTCGGTTGAAAAATAAATTAAATTTCGCGCTCTGAGAATTTGTCCAGTTGCAGTTGCGAATGTCGAAGACGACTTGTTGTTGAAAATGACTTTTCTGTACTTCGAAAGCTACAGTTGTGACATTTTTAAGGTGTGATGGGCAAAACACTCAAATTGCTTCAGAATTCTGTGCACCACAGATTATTAAAATCGGCTGATTGTTGACTGAACTATTCAAAATTAAAATGTGGATTTTTTTTGCGACAGAGTGTAGAATAAACAGGACTTCAGTTACTAGCCAGTGAGTCAGTGTGCTTGTGCGTGTGTGTGTGTGTGCGTGTGCGACGTTACAACAGACGACAACGTATTTGCTGGAGAACGTGCACGTGGTGCTTGACAAAGCGTGCGAGGATGACGTCAGATGTGACGTCATCCCGCTGGTGGTCAGCGGCCTGGACACAGACTGGACGCCGTGTCACAGTGCAGCCATCGCCGCCGTCACTGTCATGCGCAAGTTCATGGACGCTGGCATGATGCGTCGATATGTGCTGCCGCCGGTCAAAATACTCTTCTCCCAGTCCACCTGTGTTCGAGTATGACCAGATTACAACTAAATAGCATCAATAAGTTTTTCTATTTGTACTATTTGTTATAACTGTAACCGTCACTGGCCATAGCTCACTGTCATTGTAGTGCCATTATAATGTGCCCCGTGTGGGTCCCGGGACTGTAAGTAAGTGGGTAAATGTCTAAGTAAGTAAGTAAGTGGCAAATTTATGAAGTTTCGAAACCAGAATAGGCCGTCTCCGTTTCCAGGCCGAAGGTCATAGGAGGCGACCAAACCTGGCTTTAGTTGTTTATGTTGTAGTGTATTATGTTACGGATCCGTGTTTGCTTTGTTGTGTTTGTTTTAGTTCTTCAGTACTTAGTCAAGAGATTGGCTGGGAAGAACGTCTCCGAAATGACCTATTTTGTGTCGGGTGGGACGTAAAACCGCAACTTAGTCAGTCGGTCAGTTAGCCACTATAATGTATCACGTGACCTTCGCAAAATTCACTCGTAGTTCCTACGTTCTTTGAGCCATCGAAAAAAAGGGGGACAAATCGGCAATCTACGATTAAGTACATGTACCTACCATATCGTGAAAATGTGGTGAAAATCGGCCCATTAAATCTTGAGTTCTTTTAGCTCAAAAGTTTATCTTAAAAAGAAAGCAGAAGAAATTAACGCAAGCAGAACATATAGCCCGCCGGGCATTCATGCCGCGCGGGCTATATAATAATAA
>Ga0209780_1004874_pt1 | contig 10469 bp, 6 predicted proteins | sample WorMetexBAHAMAS2_FD_187384 | JGI IMG/M metagenome (GOLD analysis project Ga0209780, IMG submission 187384) | Marine gutless worms symbiont microbial communities from Max Planck institute for Marine Microbiology, Germany - Inanidrilus exumae... | ecosystem: Host-associated > Annelida > Digestive... | reverse complement strand
GTCTTCCCTTTCCCCCTATGAACCTTCCCATAACATTTGGTACAAATCTGTCCACAATCTTTTTAGTTATCGTGGTCACAGACAGACACACAGACAGACAGACAAACCAACGCCGGTAAAAACATACTCCCTAGCTTTTCGTGGGGAAAATTAAGGAAAAACTAAAAACAAAAACCGAAGTCGTGCGGACAAACTTTGTCGTCCAAAGCGTGACGGACAAAAAGCAAAAAAGAGACGCCAAATTTTTTCGCTCCTTCCCAGACGGCGATCAAAGTCCGAACCCCAACAAACTTGGCACCTCTAAAACGTGTTCGCATCTAGAGAGCGCTAAAATGTTAAGAAGAAATGCACCCCCTAAATTTAAACCCCCATAACTCCGTTAACCCCTGAGCAAATCCAACCACATTTTATCGCTTAACCGGCATGAAGCTGCCCACAAACCCTGAAAATTTCGTAAAAATCGCCTACGGGGCGTTTAAATTTCAAAACTGCGTAAAATTTTCATTTTTGGGAGCCCCGCGCCCCCACCCCTGCACCGATGCGGGTGAAATGTGACATGGACGGAAGACTCCTCCATGCCAAATTCCATCCCATCGGTGCAACATGTCGCTCCTGTGGGAAGAAAAACTTCAAAATCGCACCGAGTAACCGAAATACGGGCGTGTGCGCTGCACGTATGCTGCCGGTAATTATACCGGTTTGTCAAAAACGATGCATGCTTCTCGCTTCCAAGTACAGTACTAACAATACAACCACTTTAAGTAGAAGTCACTGCACGGACACTTCTACTCACTCATTACTGTTTGTTTAACGGGTCTTCTTTGCCACAGTTTGCTCTACTCCAGAATGAACCGGGTCCTAAGAAGGAGAACACTGGGCACAATAAATGAAGCAGGATTTAACAGGCTGGATATCCTTCCTATTATCGAACCAACTGTGTCCTTGCAGGGAACTGAAAACACGAACCCCAACCAGACAAGGTCAGCCACTGGCTTCATCCGTTCGTGATCTACCTATTGGCTTCAGGCGAACGGAACGCAGTACCCTTCATGCGGCTGTCTGCCAGTTTGGTCTTCGCATAGATGGCATCAAAAATATCATGACTTTTTGTCTTTTTCAAGACCGACTCAGACCAGCCGAATCAGTTCTGGATCTTCGTATCAATTTTCGTCCCTTTTTCCATTACGTACACAGAAACCAGCGTTGTTACGACTGCGTAAGATAAAACAGTAATGAAGATCACATACCTTGTAGCTAGGATCTGGTTCGGAGATGACTAACGTCCCGGTCTTTTTCTTGAACATTGCTGTCCGGGGCCGCTGACCGGTTTAGTCGTGTGCTCGACACTTAACAGTTACCGCGTTGTACAAACAGAACTCTTCGCTTCCTCATTTGAACCGTTTATCAGTGTAGCCAGCACTCAAACACGTTCCAAAGACTACAATGTTAGCTACATAAAGTCAGAATTTCTCTCTCAAAGTCTATACTGGTCATCTGGATGACATCATCGCCGCCATAACTACTTCCGGTGTCAACATGTGACGTCATACAGGTCAACAGATAGTCTACGTGTGCTCATGCCGCCTATGAACAGGTAGAGCACTCAATCACAGCAGGTGAGTCCTCGTGGCTGGGCTGGGCTGGGCTGTCGCTAGCCGGCGCCACCACGACCGGCGAGCTCTTCACGCGTATCGCATTCGTTGAATAGACGATACACAAAGCGAACGTGGCACAGTCGAGCAATAGCACGGGCCGACCGAGCACTGCAGTCTACCTGCAATTCATGTTGTCAGAGGCATTTAAACACACCTCAGTACATGCACACGTCATCAATGCCCCTCACGGCCTACAGCGTACCTCTATAATAAAGCACTCCACTGCGCGCAACTTCAGCTGATATGTTGACGAGGAAGAAATACTGCTTTCACGGTGTTTGTTTGTTTGTTTGTTTGTTCGTTGAGCTGAGAAAAACAGTCGTGGCTGGTAAAAATCGTGCTCAAACATTCTCCAAACGTTTCCTGGTAAATTATGCCAAAGCCGGTCTTACGTGCAGTGATCACAGTAAACTCCAAAACAAAAACATTCAGTGCCTTGGTCATGGTTTGCCCACTATCACGATTAGGCCTAAAGCTGGTTAACACATCAGGAAAGCAATATAACAAATTTATGATTATTATTATTATTTTTAACACTAGGATAAAATATCAGATACTCAAAAATTAGAAGAAAAACGTACTAAGCAGAAATGACATTATTATTATTATTCTGACTGATCAACAACCAAACATCCATACGACAGCTAAATGGAGTGAAACTGCAAGACAAAACTTACAAGTAGCTCAGCTATCGCTGACAAACCCGAGCGACGCGCTGCATCACGACAAACGGCAAAATTTTAAAACAATCACGTGACCAAAACCACGCCCCTTTTGTTACTGATATGTCATCCTGTTGCTAGAATTGATATAGCCTACCTGTGTACAAAATTTGACGACTTTAGGTTCAGCCCTTCAAGTGATATGACTGGAGCACCCAAAATTTTTAATGGGTCACATAACCTGACCACGCCCCTATCAGGGACGGTTTGTCGTCCGTAGGCTGAGACTTGCACATTTAACCTCTACAGCTAATTTGAAGTCTTTGCAATCACCAATTACGAAGATGCATAAGGCAACGCAAAATGTAGAGATTGAGGTGGTGTAAGGTGGTTAGGAGTCACCGGAGGTCAACTGCAACATAACCATTCGATAGAGTGCATACTGGCCATCACGTCAGCTTTTAAGCGCACGTAAATATACCGTATCGTATTGCAGGCCTATCGTATCGTATTCGCCGTTCTCGACACTGTCATCGCCATACACCGGCGTCACTGGCATATTAATACTGCTCTCAAAACACCAGCTCGAGCGTGTTTAATCAATAAATGCTTTGTGTCGCGGAAAGCGGATGTATTGTAGCATGCCTACACAGCAATTTATGTTCGACCTTTTTAGAATGCGTCTTGCATACAATCACCGTAGGCCTATTACGATTATGCTGCAATAGAGAGGAGACTGTACTTCGCCTCGCCTTGCGTCATCCTGTGTCTAGGATCTAGGACACATTGGGCCACACATCGACGCCAGTCTTCTCTGTCAAGGGAGCGCTCTTGTGCTTCCTCCCAAGACAGGCCGATTTCCTTCAGGTCTCGTCGTATGATGTCAAGTCAAGCCAATTCTTTCTGGGTCTTCCCGGCCTTCGCTTTCTGTTGTTTGTCTCCCAGTATATGGACTGTTTTGGCAATCTGTTATCATCCATCCGCAAGACGTGTCCTAACCATCGAAGTCTTCTTTCTTTGATAGTAAGATTTAATGTCTGCAGTGTTGTCTTCTCCCTGACTTCCTCATTTCGTACTTGTGCCTCCATGAGATGCCCAGTATCCGTTGTTGGAACATATAGTGTGCTGCTTCCAACTTCGTTTTTGTGTGACAGATAGAGGCCACAATTCTGCACTGTAGAGCATTATTGATATCACCAGCGATTCATATAACCTTACTTTGAGAGCCAGACTGATTTGTTTATTCTTCCAGACAGGCTTCAGTCTTTCAAACACACTGGTCGCTTTTCCGATTCTTGTTTGGCAGTCTTTTTCACAGCTACCGTTATTCATCAAAAAGCTGTCCAGATAGCAGAAATCTTCAACTGTCTCAACTGCTGAGCCTCCTATCTTTATTTCTGTATCATCGCTACAATCTTTTGAAACCAAGACTTTGCATTTTCCAACATTCCTGTACAGTTCAACCTTTTTGCCTTCATTTTCCGCCGCTTCGGTCATTAGCTGCATCCTGTGGAGTGAGTTTTCCAGCAGGACAATATGATCTGCATAGTCCAGGTCGCATAACTTGCTGTTGTTCATCCATTCTAAGCCCACATCTAACCTGTCAGTGCATTCTTCATCACCCAGTCTATTACAATAGCAAATAACACAGATGACAAAATACATCCTTGTCTCACTCCAGTCAATACCGTGAACCAATCTCCAACTGTTCTATTCCACTACACCGAACTTCGTCCATCTTCATACAAATTCTTGATGACCATGATGATGTCGTCTGGTATGCCGTATCTCTTCAAAATGCACCACAACGACTGTCGGTGGACGCTATCGAAGGCTTTCTTGAAGTATATGAAGTTCATTATGACTGGTCGCTGCCACGCTATGACTTTCTCCAATATCTGTCATAATTAAGACGAATATTTGATCGGAATCCGGCCTGCTCTTGTCGTAATTGACTGTCGACTGCATCCTTTATTCTTTCAAGCAGAAGGCTTGAAAAAAACTTTGCCTGGTACAGACAGCAATGTGATACCCCGCCAATTAATGCAGTCGGTCAGGTCACCTTTCTTTGGTAGTGGAATAATAATTCCAATTTTCCAATCTGACGGTATATTTTGCTTTCCCATATGGCATTACACAGCTTTGTTAACTCTGTTAACTTTGTTCAGAATAGACTGCATAAAAGAATGAAATATTAGAAGAGGACAGTCGGTTTTGCAGATACAGTTTTGGCATTTGCCGTGATTTCTTCACCGATTAACTGTGGTTACTGCGCGACGCTATGCTAGCGCGGTATGTGCTGCAACCCTGTGTCTGTCTGTCCGACGACACAAGTCGATGTTCTACCAAACGTAGGATAACGGTATACGATAGACTAGGGAGTTGTTTGATGTCAAAGGTTCCTGGGAAATTCTAATGAAGTCACCCCAACGGTGGCGCCAAATAGACGTGGGTAGGTTAAAATCTGCTATTTTAATGGGTAATCCTCTTAATATCTCACTATATCTCAGAAACGGTGCACGATAGGGACATTGGTTACTAAAGAAGGCTTATAGGAACACCTATGCGCTCTATCCAATGGTGCTATCTCCAATGACCCCAAGTGACCCTAACTGCCCCAAATCACCCCATTTTACCGAGCGACGCTATGCTAGCGCAGTATATGCTGTCGTCGTGTGTCCATCTGCCTGTCAGTCACAAGTGTGAATTATAACAGAACAGCTAAACCTAGCATAATGCAAACAATGCCGGACAATAGCCCAAAGACTGCAAGTTTTCAGATGCCAAGAATCACCCCAATGGTGGAGCAAAATACACGTTGGGAGGGCCCAATCAAATCTTTGAGATGGGTAGGCCCAGAGCTAATTATTTCGAACTTAGTGTGCTGATTGATACTGAAGAGTAGCCTACTAGTGCATGCTTGAGCACATCCCTGAATGGGATGTGCTCAAGGTCATTGTGTTAACTATGATATACGGTTATACACGAATAAGAAAGCGCATGCGGCTTGTAATTTCAACTATCTTATCGAAACTGAAGCATTTCTCAAGGTCACCTGGTCACGTACACTGTAAAAGTGGTAATTTATCAAAAACGGTAAACGATAGAGTCGTTGTTGCTAACATGAAATGACTTATGGCCTATCGAATAGCGGAAATTCCGATGACATTGAGTGACCTTCAACGTCATGCAACTACTGTAAGCGTTTTCGAAAGTGATTTTTTGTACAGCTGTGCAGCTGCTGACAAGAATTAAATCGTCAACAGGTCGCGTGGTCCCTTTTGCAATAGTTGAGCTCGTTCTCACGGCTTTACGGCTACAAGCTGTAAAATCCAATAGCCAAAGTAATGGGAAAATGGCAAATTTCGACCCTCTAGGGTTTCGAAACCCCACATACGCTTTCTGATTCGTATGTAGGCCTAATCATAGATAATGCGTGATAATTTCCTTTTGCCGAAGGTTGGCGATTTATAGACAGCTTGCAAACAGCTGAAATGACCTTTAACATTACTCAACGTCATTGACATAGGCCCCATTTGACTAACTGTACATAGTTCTGTAAGTGTTTCATAGTAACAATGATATTAACACTTTTGAAGCGTACGTGATGTCAATGGCCTTGAGAAGTCCTTCACCATCGAAAAGACTTTTAATATTACAGCGACGAAAATATAAACGGGTCACGTGACTTTGACCACGCCCCTGTGGGGGTAATTTATCATCTAGCTCAATTCGCGCATATCAGATCTTAAGTGCGTAGCTATTCACCCTTTCTGAACACAAAACGGGGTCACAAAGTTATAAAAGTGACCACGTTCTTCCCTTTTGCAACTGGTTTGTCATCCATTGGTATGATGGGTTCCAAAGACAGGAACGTCGACGCAATATTCGAAAAATAGGACAGTTTGGGGTAGTTTGGTTCAATCAAGGTCACTGGAAAATGGTACCATTCAACAGATCGCGTGCGACTTTGTATTAGCCTTTTGTAGCAACTTGCTATGTCTCGATCTTGTATCGTTCCGGAGATACAGCGAGATATCGGTTGAAAATCACCCATTTTTCGACGATAAAAGTCAGTCAAAAATTCAGATAAAACAGTGCACTAGCACAGTATGGTGGCTTCCACGTTACAATACAGAATAATGTTGTTGGCCTATACTAAAATATACCTGTAAAACTTTCTTTATAACGTCATTCAAGTCGTATCGGCATTCGGCAAGTCACCACACCCAGACATCCTCTGTTTACACGACGAATCACGTGAGCAATTGATTATGCGCCCGGCAGGTAACTCACCTGAACAGTGCGCCCTGCTAAAAAGCAAGGCTTGAACGGTGATATTCACGCTGCATAATGCTTATCTTCTTGTTCTATAGATGTCATTATTTTCGGATAATTCGTTCACGTTTGTAACTGTTAGTAGCTAATCTTTGCTATGTTCAACTCCCCCTGTTTAACCGCCGATTTAGTCTTCGTGATTATATTATATGATTTCTTTACTCGGTGTATCGTCCTCTGTATCGTAACGCTAAGCGGCTGTCCCGCAAACACACGAACATCATTCTAGTGCCAGTGGCGTATCCACAGGAGGACAAGGGGACGTGTCTCCCCAGATTTCAGGCCGGGGGAGGGAGGGGCAGTCAGGCAAACGTTCCCCCACTTTTTTGACACACATTGATGCAATAGCAGGTTTTACAAGCCAAAGTCTAGGCTTAGGCCTACCGGCTTATGCGTGTAAGACAGGTGGTTCAACATCAACTACAATAAAATTAGCTCCCAGAATGCACCAAAACGTGCCATTTTGAGCTCAAAAATCTAACAATTTTCTGAGGAGGGGGCATAGCCTCCTTCCCAAACCCCTTCCCGGTGGGGAGGGGACACCCCTCCCCACACCTTATCTCCTCGGCGCTTTCGGGGCCTCGTTCCTCGCGCTCGCCATGATTCGTCCCCCACTTTGAACCGTGGATACGCCCATGCATTCTACATCCGATTGTTAGAAAGTTTGGACCTCGTCCGTGTCCGACAATAAATTCTCGAGATTTCGATGTGTATTCAAGCAGGATGTCGATTAAAGTTAAAAGCGACATTCGCGCTACCATATATGCTATTTCGTCTCTAATTTTGTGCCCATGTTTATTTCGCTGCTGGTGGGGGAACAAAGTATTGCGATCCGCGTGTCCGTGTGACATGTCTGTTTGTCTTTCCGTTCGCATTTCAAAACACACACGTCCAAACAAATTCACCAAATTTTCTGTACATGTTACCTGTGGCCGTGGCTCGGTCCTCTTCTGACGGCAATGCGATGTGCCGTGTACTTCCGGTTTTGTGAATGACGTCATATTTTCACAAAATGGAACGAATGTGCCAGAATACGCTGCAGACTCATTAAAACAAAATGCTTATGATTGAAAAAATAAAATGTTCTTGGTTGCTATCATTCGGTAAACATACAATAATCGCTCTTCATCCAGCCAATAACATGGCAGTCAAGAACATATTTCATCACTAATGCGTTGTTTTAATGACTGCATTGGTTTTACGGGGATATCAGTTTAATTTTGTTATAAACAGCCATGTTTGAAATACTCCGTACCCTTTGAGGTATATGTATTTGTCTTGATTTCTAATATGGCGCCCGCCACCAATATAGACACTAAAGACTGACAAATCTGTCGTATTTCGTCCTTTGGCCATTTTAATTTGCACGCATACTTCAACTTTATATTTAAACCGTTATAGGGAAATATGATTTCACGAAAACTCAAGATGGCGGCTGACGCCATGTTGCATTTCACCATAAGTAGCAATGCATATCAGGCATGGTTTGGAAGGACGTCATTTTTGTGTTTATCATAGAGCCACTTCTGACCTGCTGGAGTGAATGTAGGGTAGGCCTATAGCGCCAACTTTCACTGTTTGCCGATTTGGCTTGAAAATAGCTATTAACGCCCTTTTGGGAGCTTTTTGGGTAATCCTCTTAATGAGAAGCAATATCAAGGAATGTCCAAAAGGCAAAAGGCATATACGGACCATGCACAGCGGTTCTAACGGTAGCTTGGAAGGTGATTGTGACTGCTGCCGTAGTAACCGCAAAATTCTCTCTTTCCAGTTAGAACGTTAGAAGTAGGCTTACTAAGGTGGATGATCGATAAATGAAACAGTCGTTTTAACGAAAAATATTACGATTTACAATATAATACAAGCCAACAAACAACATTGCTTACAGAACACACTAGTGCCTGGTACGTACAACCGTGTTTCAACATAAAGCTTAACTACCGCAGAAGGACCGCGCGACGCGCTGTTTCAGTACATTCGTGCTATGTTTCATGAGGTATGGGAATTAGAAACGTTTAAAACAGCAAAAGTGACCTTCGAAGTCATTCAACGGAATTGGCAATGGCGGTGCCATTCGATATAGGCCACATACGATTTCCTATTAATGTTCTATTGCAACTATGTCTCTATCTTGCACCATTAAGTAGATATTATCACTTTTTTCCCAAAATTTAAAGAGGTCATGCGACTCCGAACACATTCCTTTGGGGGAGCAATATATCGTGCACGCACTAGTACTCCTCTGTATCAGTCAGCACACCACATTTAAAGTGTTTAGCTTCACCAATTCAAAAGATAATTATGATTGGAACAAAATTTTTACAAAGCGGGCCACGTGACCCTGAGTCCCTGCCCACGCCTTTTAAAGGAGGGGTGGTCTGTCATCCATAAGCTAGGACATGATAATTATACCTGTGTATACAATTCGACGACTTTCGCTTATTCAGACGTTCCAGAGATATCATTGGGGGCACAACATTTAAAATGGGTCACGTGACTGAGACCACGCCCCTTTTAAGAGTTATTTGTCATCGGTATGCTGGGACTTCGCATAACCTACGTGTGAAAAAAAATTGACCACTGTAGCTTCAGCCGCTCTACAGATATGGTTGGTGCTCACCAAAACTTAAATGTTTCACGTGACCTGACCACGCCATTTTCTGGGACGGTTAGTCATCCACGGGCTACAATACAACTTGCTACCACTAATCTATTCACCAAAGTTGAAGTCTCTAACTCCACCCACTACGAAGATACGACAGGCGATATAAAATGTTGAAAGTGTGGTGGTTCGGGATAGTAGCGGTTACTCAAGGTCACTGGAAATAGCAGGCTGCGGCTGGCCGTCGCATAACATTAAGTCGTTCTGCTGCTTGGATTCGCAGTTCCAGATAGGCCTAGTTACCACGACCTCGGCGGTAGCAGTACCGTGAGATTTAGTACCGTGCTCAGCGCGCTGTACTGTTATCGTTACGGCCGTTTAGTGGCATTCACGTTATATTCTGCAAACGGAACAGTACTGGATCGCCATCGCTAACCCATAGGCCTAAGTCCCCTACTATGTGCTGTGCAGCCAGCGCGCAACAGTGTGGGCTAAATATTGCTGGCATGCGGCTGATGCATAAGTCTACGTAGTAGGCCTACGTATGGGCCTAGTCTTTATAGCCTGCACGGGACACGCAGGGCAAGCCTGCAGGTTTGTTCGATATTGAAGTGTGTTAGTGAGAGGTGGGTGTTAAAATGTTTCCATTATAGCATTTATGCACGCTAAAAATTGTTAGATATTGTTACAGAACGATATGATGTCCTGCTTATGGGCGGCCCGTCCGTTGGAACTTGGCCGATGACAGTCACACATCACGGATGGTACGGTAGTGCCAGCTGTCGTGAAAGCCAATAGCCAATTTAATGTAATGGGAAAGGGCAAATTTCTACCCCTGGGGCTCCGAAAGCCCTGAACATATTTCGATGAACCTTGGGATATATAACTACGTCGTGGGTATAACCACACATGCAAATCCATGTGGCGCTGTGACAACGTGGGTGGTCTGCATGGACGAACACGTGACATGTCACCTGTTCGGTATCTTAATTAGACTATCTTTTATTTTTTTCTTTATTAACCGGCAGCATTGCGCGCAGCGCAAAGTGCCGGTTATTTAATTTACTCAGAGGCCGATTTTGAGGATTTTCGCCCCGCAGGGGCCACACGTTGCACCGATGGGGGTGAAATATGGCACGAAGGAGGGGACCGAAGGTACCCTCCTCCGTGCCAAATTTCACCCCCATCGGTGCAACGATAAGGGTATAGGAC
>Ga0209780_1004873_pt1 | contig 10469 bp, 7 predicted proteins | sample WorMetexBAHAMAS2_FD_187384 | JGI IMG/M metagenome (GOLD analysis project Ga0209780, IMG submission 187384) | Marine gutless worms symbiont microbial communities from Max Planck institute for Marine Microbiology, Germany - Inanidrilus exumae... | ecosystem: Host-associated > Annelida > Digestive... | reverse complement strand
ATAAAAGATCCGTTAGAAGGCGTTTCAACGCACGAACTTTACAGCTTCCAGGCAGGACACACACGATGCAACAGCACATTAACACGGCGCTATCATTACCGACAGGCCGTACACCGACAACTGACGGGGACAATACAACTCATTACCGGTCGGCATTCATCTCAAACGACCAAGGCGACGAGCGGGCTCGCATCCAAGGCGCGACGGACGGGAGCAAACGTGCCGATAAATTACCACTCGCAGGAAGTCCACTGGCCGTCGCCGCCGATCACAATTGCTATAAGGCAGTCCGTCCGTCCGTCCGTCCGCTCAACCATGGACTCCATGGCTCAACCACGTTAACCGTGTGCTCGGCGCGCTGCAGTAAAATTACGCGTCGGCGTTACCATCGTAGACCGAAATCGCTCGCTCGCATGGAGCAGAAATCACTCCATAAAATGGCGCCGCGAGGCACTCGAGATCCATTCACCACAGACACGCTTGAATAGAACGGGCAGATCGGCTAGGACGCCACGCAGGACTCTGAACGATCTACGGCCGTCACAGAAAAGCGAAGCGGTATGAAAGACTATACAACAGTGTTTATAACTGGTGCAGAACCGAAACTAAAGGGTACTCGGTAAGGGAAACGGACAGTTCCTCCCTGGACAATTCCCCCCACCCTGCTCGGTTAGGGTAAGGAGTGGAGTTAATAGGGTTAGGGTTGGGTCAGTAGGGTAAGTATTATGATTAGAGTTAAGCCCGGTCCACACCAGCAACAATGTCGAAGCAACTGGCAACAAAACTGGCAACTTTGTTGCCTGTTGCTTCGATATTGTTGCTGGTGTGGACCGGGTTTTAGGTTTATGGTTTGGGTTAGGGAAAATTTCCGGGAGGGAAAATGTCCGACGCTTCTCGAGGTCGATGAGTGATGCACGACGGTATGCACTATGACTCGAAAACACCCGGTCAAGGTCAAGGTCACGAGCCCTTCAAAGTTGGAAATCCGGCCATTTTCAAAAGCTATGTCCTCCGCCATCTACAATGGGAGCTGGCAATTGACCACAAATTCTTTAACTAGGGCGCAATATCTACATTTTATCGGGCCGGATTTTTGATATTTGTCCTCGTTTTTCTGTCACGTGACTTTGAACTTGGCAGAAACGTCGGTTGTGACGAGTCGACCGTCAGTCCAGCGCGGGGCTAATTTTTTGTTGAGCTTGCATTTGTTGCGTTTAGTTTTAGTTTCATTTGGGAAGTTAATTTTGAATTGAATTACTTGACAACAAATCTCTATATTAATTTATAATCGTCGTTCGTGGTATTATTGAAATATTAGGGGACGCGTGCGTCAATAGAGTTTTCATATTTATTTAGTTACGTATCTACAATTGATCGCAAGTTGAACGCCACCGCGACACGCACAGTAAGTAACGAATTCACAACTGGATAGTGAGAAGTGCCGGCAGTGACTTCCACGCAGGGCAGAGTAAAGTAAAAGTAAAAAGTAAACAGTGTATAGCAGTTTAGCATCAACTTAGCTCTTCACCGCTACGAGAAACTCACATGCCATATGGGATCACACAGTGTTACCTCGATTTAGCGACCCCGGAGGGATGCAAGGCTGAGTTGACCTATGTTACGTGAAAGCCACCGGCCGGGAATTGAACCCGCGACCTGTAAATCGCAAGTCCAACGCCCTACCGCTGAGCCACCACGAGTGTGATGGCATCGCATCAGATATACGATCACGTGCGCGCGGTCGTATCTCGCCACGGCGCAAAGCGATATTTCACCTCAGCCAGCCAGCTCGCCGGTACACGGCGGCCATAATGTGCCTCATTATCGAAACAACATCCTGCATACATTCTCTGACGAACGGACCCAACCGGGCAGTCGTCCAAACTATCGCAAGTGTCGCCACCTCCCACCACGTCACCAACAACAAAACCTCCCCCAGTGAGATAAAAATGAACTTCCGGTGGTTCGGGGACGACAAAGTCACTGTGGGCAGTCAGTTTTAGCGAGCTAACTTCTTAGCCGAGAACGATTGTCGTGCCCACCCTTCTATCAACAGACAAAATACTTCCCAACATTTCAGATAACAGTACAGAGTGGGCCATATAAAACTACAGTTTTTGAGAGTTGATAACTTTGCGACGGCTAGTGTCCGTGGCGTATAACTAACTGTGGACAGCAGCACGGTGTTCAATTAGAAGCAGCCATCACTCACAAGAGTGCAAAGACCCTAGACCCATGTCGGCAATGTTTTATGACTCGTGACCTTGGATCTTTTGACCCACCCACACCCCCAAATAAATGGGTTTCCACTTTCCAGAACTTGTGGAAATTTCTCTGTCAACTTTGGTGATGCTAGCTGCATAGATTTTTAGGTATCCTGCGGAAAAGAGGCAGACGGACAAACGCCAGTAAAAACCCTATCCCCACTGCTGCCGTCCGAGTGGATAACTAAGGGACAACGTGGCTGAAGAGTCAGGAGACGAACAAGTGAAGCAGAGCTTGCAGGTGGAGGTCCAAGCGACCAGCAGGAGACACGGGCAAGCACGGTACAACAAGCACTGCAGTAAAACGCACTTCAACGAGCTCCACTCGGCACAGATTTATCTCTTCTCTCACCGGGACCCACTCGAGCGCCAGTCGGCCGTGACCGGGCTTGCCTGCCGTTGTCACCTCGCCGTCGTAACCTCCCGCCCACCTGCTTAACAAACACCACCTCTACGTGCGTGACAGCACTCTATAAAACGTTCTGTGGCACGGCGATACCCAGCAGGACACTCAACTCAACTCGGCGTCCACGCAGCACAAATCTGCTGCTACAGTGACGACAAACATTATCTGGCCATCAACCGCGTGACCATCGCTGATTGTCTGCTGCACGCAACTTGCCACCGTCAGCGACCGGGCTATTTCGGTTGTTGCCGTTCCTACTTGAAACGATCTGCCTCGGTACTTCACCTGGTCACCTTTGATATACCAGCCTTCAGAGAATGTCTGAAGATCTACCTCTTCTCACCGTCCTTTCCACGACTGTAAAGTGTCCACGCAATGACTAGTGTCAGTGAACGAGCCATCATTATCCTCATCACCTACGCACCAAATGCATTTGCGGCCGATGAGAAGAAATGCCGAGTACTTACCAGACCGAGTGTAGAGCTGCCGGGATACGGAGGATAAGGCGTTATCAACGGTAATGAAAGCCTGCTTGGAAGTGGATACTCAGAAGCTGCTCCGCTGCTACCTGCTGCTGAAACAGCACAACAACTATGACGTAACGTTAGATATGCCAGTCTGACTTATCACAAACTGAAATATTAGCATAATATAGATTGTTTCACACACTCAAATACTTGATAATAATCATCACAAACAGCTGATTAATGTCTGCCAATTAAAAAGTATGGGTCCGATACAATCATTTTCTGTCTACAGTAACAAATGAAACGATTCTGGTTAAGTCAAAATGCTGCCAATTGGACCCAGGTGATTAATCAGTTAACTAAATCTTAACTTAAACAATTTTGACAAAATTCCTGCATTCATAACTACAGCTACACTTTTAATTTATTGACATTAAGGAGGTATATAAGAAATATACAGGCAATTTTTGCAGGCTATGTGCATGCCTTTTAGCAATACTTCTGGCGTTAGGATTTGTTTGCGAAAATTCTCTGTCTAAGATAAAGTGTGGCTTTCAAAGAACGTCACGGTAATTAGCGCACAGCATTAGCCGGTATGACGACGACATATGTTAATCTAAGGCCAGTGCACATGTCCGGCACGACCATCAGCCAGTCATTAGGCAGTGCACGTCATAATCATCCGGTGATAAGTGGGGCGTACACCACTTCACAATGCCGACTCAGAGCCAGCGCACGTCGAGCTGAGGCCAGCGGGCGACGACGAGGACACGATCGCATCCAGCAAGTAGGCCAGAAATTGCCGGGTTTTGCTCGCTTCACGTCCATGGACACACGCCGCCGGGAGCCCGCCTCCGCGACGCAGCAGGATCCATTGTTGCCGCCCGCTCCGACAGTTAATCACCACTGCAGGACAATTGCCACCGCCGCCAGCACCCCGACTTTTGTTGCCATTTGACGCTTAAAAACAATTCTATGCCTCAATAATTCCTCCACAAAGTAAAAAAATATGAATAATAGCGTCATCAATAAGACCAAACTGTATGATGAATAGACAAGGCAAGTAACAAATCGAATTTCTCAGCATTAATACGGCTATTCACTCTTAGTGTGACAGTATTTTGCAGAACAGAACCTGCCGTAATAAGACTGTGAACGGTACAAATAATAATCTAATTACCTATATACTTCAAGTACAAAATGCAAAATATCAGCAATTAACATTTTTATACAATTAAAAACATTCCTCACCAGAGCAGCCTCGTCCTTCTGGCGTTTTTTCATTGTGTAAGAAACGCCTGCCTTCCAATTCTGATCCTTTCCCCTAAAATCAAACTTATCATAATGTATTTTGCAATCTAGTGCAAACACAGAGTGAGCCATAGAAACCAGACTGCTTTTTGAAAATTGGTAACTTTCAGTAGCAAACTGCTAGAGATGTAATTAATGTGTCATTTTATTGCAAAAATAGTAAAAAAAAAGGTTGGTAACAAAATATCAGTTAATTTTACTACTGCAGCAGAGTCATTTGCGACATAACTTATGTTTACAAACACGACTTCTTTAACAAACAACAACAAAATTTTAATCAAAGCATTAAGACTAGAAAAAGACTGGAATGCATGAATAATGATGCAAGAAGATCAGTCATAAAATCGGAAGAAAAGCATCTTACGTGATTTAATTAAGCATATTGACAAGACTGGAAAAACTGATCGGGAAAAGATTAGCGGTTGGTATAATCTGCAAAAATGGCAGTAAATATTCAAATTGTTGGTGACCTCATCTGTAGCCAAGTAGATCGTCCTGGCACAAGCAAGAGTCCGAGAGAAATTGTGCACGAGACGGGAATTTCACAATATGTTTGAATGAAAAATTGATAGTAGTAGTAGTAATTTTATTGACATGAACAGAATGGATAGAGAGGCAAAGCACATAAATGTCAAAAAACCAGATTAACAAACATCAAACAAAAAGCAAGAGACTTAATAAAGAAATACAAATTATACAATACTCAAAAAGACATCAAATCAATCATAACTCAACAAAATCAAGACATATATACGACAAACAAGATTCGTATTGGCACAGTCAAAGAACTCAACTATGCTCGTAAATTCCATAGTATCAAACTGAGAACGAATAGACTGACTTAACGGACACAAACAAATCACATGTTCCTCTGTCTGGATAGCTCCACATGAGCACTGTCTATTATCTCTTGGTACATACGGTACAAAACTGAACCCAGCAGTCACATAAATAGACTAATGCTTATCCACACGGTAACTATGCTGTGTTACAAAGCTACATCTGTTCTTGTACCGTTATAATATGCTTATTCATTTAAATAATGACCTGCTATCATGCAATGGGACAATAAACATCCATCATATCATCCTCTTACTGTAATGTGGGTTAGTACGAAAGAAAAATGTGTGCTTATCAGTGTAGTATTGACGCAGCTTAATTAATCTGCGACTAAATACATTCAATTAATCAATTTAAAACTTTTTAGTTACCAATCTCAATATATTTTATTTTTATGGGTATTTTTGTCATTGTTGGACTTTGGCTATTGTGAATCGATGATTCTAGCGATCAATCGGCGATTTTTCACTAAAGGCCCAAAAATTGCTAGCGATAAATCGGCGTTTCACGTTTTTACCCACCAAACGACTACCGGTATACGCCTCTTTTGTACGTCTGTACGTCAGCTGCTTGTTTTCGTTGTCCCACTTTTAAATGTAAATCTATGTTTAGCGTTAATTACACTTTATTTGAGACACATGGCACCATCTGCGCTGATTTACCTCTAGCACTTTTTATATCCTTATTGTAATAATCGCCGATTTATCCCTAGCAATTTTTGGGCACTTATGAACATAAATCGCCGTTTTACCACTCGCTAGCACCGACCATTGCATATTTAGTTGTCAATACCAGTGAAATTGGACAAATGACTAATTACATGTCGAGTAGCAGGTTAAACGCTGCTCACTCACTCATACTTGTCACAGTATTGACAGTTCAAGTTTAGATCTGGACCACAGTAATCTGTCACCCAAATGGTGTGTCTGTGTGTCACCCAAATGTCTGGTGACCCTGTGCACCCCAAAGAATTCTTCTTTTTACAGCTTCAATGCTGACTTGGCAGAGGTCCACTCAAGACCGAAATTTTGCGGACTCGGTCTTGGTTTTCGAGACCGATCAATAATTTGTTAGCATGTATGCGTCATAAAATTATAACATTTTCTGCGCAAGTTAATAACAAAGATTGTTTTTTATATGGCATATTCTCGTACAGGCATGCCTTTTTCATGGACATGACAAAGACTTAAAATTGCAGCTGGTTAAAATTCAACTATCCTCACATCACGTCCTCAAAGCTGTGCAGAAAAACAGCTAAGCATATTGTCTAGCCACTCACAAGAATGCAAAGATTGTGTAAACGAATTATTCCGCAATAGCAAAGATGTGCAGGAATTCACTTAATTAGCCCTGCAGATACTGAAATTTCTGCCGAATCTGATAAATACTTGAAAAAATAATTTGTACAGTAATACCGAATGACGGGTCCATTACCAGAAAAATCATACTTGCAGAAGTTGCAGTATTAATTAAAAACACCACTACCAACTGAACTGAGAACCAGTTTGGTAAGCCGAAACAACTAGTCAGCTACATAATTTTGATAGCAGTCTGTGTTACTACAACTGTTGACATTTGCGTCTATCATGTGCTCACATTCACTTACATAAAATTCGTAACGCAAACAGAAATTACCTCAATGCAGAAAGTTATTACAGATGTCAACCGATCTATTTCTGCATTAATTTCTTTTTAAGCAGTTAGCATTAGGCCTAGTTTTTTCCAACAATGCTAAAGTGCAGAGCTGTACTACATCATACATTTAGACAGACCCTGAACTAGTTTGTAGGTGCATTCTTAAATTACATGTGGTGCCACCGATCCTATTCACAGCTGAGTGTACATATAAAAATTAAACAAAATCTATGCAGTCATCACAGGGTGCACACATTTCGTCTATACAAACACCGTCAGCCATGTATATAGCGTCAGATTTATAAATATGCCACCGACTACATCAGTTGACTTAGGGTTTGGATTCAGGTTAGGATTTGGATTGGGGTAAAAGTTAGAGATAGTGTGCCTTAAAGGGTGTGCAGACATCTGCATGACAATCATTTGGGCGACAGACTTTTAGGCGGCAGACCCGATGGGTGATGTGGGTAGGACGTTTAGGCGATATGGCCCTCTGAAAATACAAGGATAACTGACCATGGTTAAGCATGGCAGCAGAATGTAGTAAAAGAAAGGAATCAGCCCTGGGTGGCATTTTGCAAAGGGTGGCATATCAAAATCAGAATTCCAACAACTGACAATGCATTGCATATTGGTGGGGTTAAGGTTAGGTTTAAGCCTGCTTGGCATTCTGGGCATTCAACACATAAATTTGGCATTCCAGCGTTCAGCACTGCCGGCCCCTACCCGCCCCAGGCGCCACAGCAGGTGTGGTGGACAAAATGAAAATAACTTATGTCAAATCTTCAGGATTCTCTGTGTCAAAATGTATTAAAATCGGTTCACCTCTGACTGACTTTTTCACAAATAAAAAGGTGAAGTTTTCTGGACCACAGTAATCTATCACCCAAATGGTGTGTCTGTGTGTCACCCAAATGTCTGGTGACCCTGTGCACCCCAAGGAATTCTTCTTTTTTACAGCTTCAATGCTGACTTGGCAGAGTTGCGCACTCGGTCTTGGTTTTCGAGACCTAGCATGTATGCGTCATAAAATTATAACATTTTTTGCGCTAGTTAATAACAAAGATTGTATTTTTATAAAAACTTCACTAAGACCAATGTCAAACCTGCAATTTTATCGTGCGATTCTGTCTCGCAACTTTATCGCGCGACAAAATAGCAAGTGACATGGCATGTCACGCAACTTCTCAACAGTCGCACAACTACTTTTCCGATTAGAGCAGCGCTCTATTATGTGCAACTTTGTCGCGAAAATGTGGTGAACGGTGATAGGTCAATTCTAGTTTATGCAAGTGTGCGACATGCCCATGTCTCATAGCGATTTTATCACGCAATAAAGTTGCGTGACAAAATCTCGCAATAACATTGCAGGTGTGACATCGGTCTAATTGCACTGGCAGCATAAATAAATTTAATTTAATAACCAGTTACTATGAGCACTGAGCAATGTGTATTTGTTTTATGTTTCTTCTGCCGGTCTTGGTCTTGGCACTGCTGGTCTTGGCTACAAGACTGTGATGTGTAACGAGTAATACTGCACCGCTGTAATATCGCACTGCATGCAGTAACAACCAAATCAACACACCTCTTCAGTTTCATTAAGAAGGCCGAGTTTAACTTCAGACAAGTTCTCCGAAGCTCTGTTCTCATCACCATCTTCATACTTATAAACTTTGACCTCATCCGTTGAGGCCAGATCGTCTCTGTCTCTGCCGCGTCGCATTCTATCGACGGATCGGCGGCTACGCACCTTCGCATGCACTTCTGTCACGTTTTAGTTATACCGTTAAACATCAGTGGCCAAGAAATCGCGCAACAACTACACTTTCTTCGACTACCAACTACATACTAGCTCCGGAACTTTCACACCACAACACTGACATATCGGTCAAACGACACTGTGTCTTTTACGCTCTTCCGTCGACTGCTGAACGGCACTCGGCACTAGGCACACGTATGGCAAGGCAACCACGTCGTAAATCGTAATATATCAACTTTATTTCGCCTCTCACGGCAGCAGTCCAGCAGAAAGCTGAAAGAACAAACACATACTGACATACACACTAGAATGAAAAGTAGACAGAAGTAAACAGAAACAAACAAACAATCACGCACACACCATTATCGATTAGAGTCTCAAGTATTTCGGAATGCTCAGTCAAGTACTAACTAATACACAAGTAGTCTTGCGTCTGAAACTGAATGTCAAAAAAACAGAATCTTGCTTTGCTCTTTCCGTTTGTTTTGACAGTTTGTGTTATTTTATTTATGCTTATTTTGATGTACATGCTTAACGTAAATTATTTATTAGAAATAAAAATACAATAATGACTATCAATATCTTTATTCATAGTTAAGTTAATTAATTGATTTATTATGTTTTTTTTGCTACCGGATATTTTATTCTGGTGAAATAAAGATATGGATAATGCGAAATTGAATTATGTCCGACTTTACGGTAGATACGTAAGGGGAATCGCTGCTCCGCTCCGTACTCCGTAGTCCGTAGTGAAAAAAAGACATGGCGTCACGTGACTGCATTGTCGTACAATATAAGTATGTAATCTAAGTCGCGTTGACTCGGCGAAATAATGCAATATAAGGGCCATTTTGCCGTTCAAGGACATTCAATGTCACCGATTTCAATACCAATCGAAAGCTCAAATACGACTTCTTATTAGTGATTAATACTAACTTACCTCCTATTTTGCACCGTTTCTAAGATATGGCCTTCAATAGCTAACAAGTCGTTGAAGTCGCTGTACAGTGTATTTGGCTACCCTCTTGCCCGACGAAGAGGTTCCCACGGACGATCGCCGTTAAATTTTCGTGGATGTCAGTTGATGGCCAAGGTACCAAATGGCGTAGCTACATTCCCGAAGATTTCAACCCGCTGAGTAGGGTGCACGAACGTTACAGACGACAGACAGACGACAGACAGACGGGCGGGCGATAGCATATAGCGAACGTGAACGTGAGTTCGCGTTCGCTAAAACAGAGTAGCTCAGAAGAAGCAGTCCGGGCAATCGTCCGTGAAGGTAGTCCGGGATGAGCAGAGTGGTGAATCAAAAGAGGAAAAAGTGACGGGTGAAGTGACTGAAGGAATGGATGAACTGGTACCAGAATGGGAATGACGATAAGATAAAGGGAGTTGATTCCAGAGACAAGGTGAAGTACGTATACAACGAAAGGAGCAGGGCCATGGACAACATCATAGGTTGACAGGACTCCCCGTGGAAGAGTCAACCAGAATGACAGAGGACAGAGATAAATGGAGAAAGCACGTCCATGGCAGCCTGGCAGGGAAGCGGAGTCCTCATTTTTGTGGGACTCCGACTCTGCACCCCTGTCGGTGACCAAGCGAGAGTGAGTAAATGAGTAACGATCGACAGATGAAGAGCGAGTACTGCGAGGACGTTGAACAGAGACGAAGTTATGAATGTATGGAGGTTGAGTATACATGTGACGTGCCGACGCCGTGGTCTTTTCGGGTCTTTCGGTAGGTCTGGCTCCTTGCCCGATAGCAACGTCATTATCTCTTACTAT
>Ga0209780_1004872_pt1 | contig 10470 bp, 8 predicted proteins | sample WorMetexBAHAMAS2_FD_187384 | JGI IMG/M metagenome (GOLD analysis project Ga0209780, IMG submission 187384) | Marine gutless worms symbiont microbial communities from Max Planck institute for Marine Microbiology, Germany - Inanidrilus exumae... | ecosystem: Host-associated > Annelida > Digestive... | reverse complement strand
GTACAAATGCAAGCTTGCAGACATTTGTGCCATTCATTACGAGCTTTATATCATGGGAACAACTCAGTACTTCAGTTTGCTGATGTTATGGATCCTTTTCTGATTGCTGCTGTATTGTTTTCCAGATGTTGTATTCATAGTGATTTAGATCTGGGCTTTGTATGGCCACCAAACTGGAATGATGAATTCTATGTTACTGAAAGATGCCACTGAAATTAGCAGCGACTATAATGTCAGTGTTTCACAAGGTCGGGTAGTATAACACATGTAAGGTGAGTTGGAAAATCTTTATAAACATGTATGTGCAAAATTTCCTTGGGAATCTAACAGTGAAAGAATTTTGAAAATAGTCAAACATTGTTGTAATTATGACAAAAAATGAGGTGTCTTGTTTTTTATTGAAACACAGTGAAGAACAGACTTGGAATATAATAATGTAAAGATTAATAAGCAAATTGAAAATTACCTGTGAAATGTCAGTAGACATTCTGTGGCAGCATGTGCAATGCTGTAGGCTGTTTTCTCCCGCATATTAATCTCCCATTAACGTTAATGGTAGATTAATTTGCAGTGGAAAAATCGGCCCATCCAAAACTAAAACTGACAAATGTCTTAAAATTTAAAAAACTATTGATTCATAAAAATACTACTGCATGAGATGTTCAGTGTGAGGAAGGCTTTGCAAACCAGACAGTTTTTAGTAAATTTACGTTGCACCCGTTTAAGCCTTTCAGTGTTGCCAATAACACAGTTGGAGACCAGATAACAGTTACTCTTAACCGTCAACCAATGGTCTGACATAGGATTTGTAAGCATGCACTAGAAGGGCAGCGTCACAAGAAACAAAAACTGCAGTGAAATGCTATAGCACAACTGTGGGCTTTACCGTTATCTAGTCATTAATCACACACTTGCATGGTAGTGCAACAGTGTTGTAAGGACAGTGATCAAAGTCAATAGGGGAGTGCAAAATATGGCCCACCGCTGCCACCAAGCCCCTTAACCGATTGTCACCAAAATTTGCACAGGTGACTACAGCGTACTTCTAGCACCCTGCAAAATTTAATTTCATCCAGATCGGATAAGGGGTTTTGTTTCTGCATATACGCGACTTCGCGCACTGAATCATTTGCTATGTAAAACCTTAACTCCGTCAATCGTTTTTTGATTTTTCCAGTCTCCCACGGCCAAAATGCCTGCACCGATTCTGACGCAAAATACTTCAGAAAACGCGGTTTCACACAAGGAAGTGCCTTTTCGGAGTCGCATAACCAAAATTTACACTAGACCCTCCTTGATTGAACTTGCCCATGTAGCCCAGTGGTCAACGCATTCAGGTGCTGTGTACAGTGGAGCGTGACGAACCTAGGTGCCAGGGTTCAAAACTCTGTCCGGGTACTGTCGCTGTCCACTAAAGAATTATTTTAAATAATTTCAATGCACATGATAAACAGGAAGATTCCCAGGCAAGAAAGAGGGTTCAACAGTGCCCTCTATAATCAGTGACCATTGCTGACACCTTGATTAGCAGCATCAAGGTTGTCAGATGCGCCGGCGTAGGCTGAAGCTGATAGGGATGGCCAGCCATGGAATGTTGTCAATAACAGCTCCAGTCAGGGCTAGCCAGACAGTAGGCCACATATAGAGGGTGTGCGCTATAAAAATACCCGACAAGCTGCTCACTTGCTCATAACTCAAGAACGGATAGGCGTAGGCTCTTTAGACTTGGTGGAGAAGTTGATCCCCAATGTGTGACCACTCTCCAAGGTCAGAATTTCAAAGGTCAAGGTCACAAAGTCACATAAAGTATCAGCATTAACAAGGCTGTAACTCAGCAACGGATAGTCGTATCGACTTCAAACTTGGTGTAAATTATCATCATGGATGGCTCTTCATGTAGTTGGTTGGAGTTTAACGTCCCTTTTCAGCATAAGTATGGCTATATCAGAGATGAAAGGTCAGGGTTGGAGAGCTATCCCTACCCAGTGAAGGAAGGCCAGTTGTATATTAACGTCAATCCTGGCTGCCTTTTGTTCAGCAGTTACCCAATAAGGGAAAGGGATCGAGAGGTGGATTTAAATTATGCTAGCACCTACAACAAGGGGGACAAGTATCACACTGCAAGACTAAAACTAAATCAAATACGAGAAAAATGGCATCCTTAACTAAAAATACATATAACATAAAATCAACAAAAAACTAAAGCCAGGTTTAGTCGCCTCCTACAACATCCGGTCTGGAAATGGAGTGGGAGTATTCTGGTAGAATGGGAAGGGATTGAAAAGCAAGAAAATAGATGAAGCGAGTAAGAAAGGGAAAAAGGAAAAAGTAAAAGATACTAAAAGATAGAGTAGAAGGTGGGGAAATGAAGGGACAAGGAGGGAAGGAGGATTGCCCTGGGCCCACACGGGGCTGGCTTATCATGTGGCACGCTTCCTAGGTCAGTTGGTCAAATAAACCAGAAGTTGAAATATGGCAGACTTTTATCCAATAAAAAAATCAACTGAAAACGTCCTCAAGTCGCGGAAGTTTCGCCAGCTATAAAGAAATCAGGGTGTTAAATCGTCAAAATGTGAAGCCTGTTACATAAGATTGACGTCGCTTACGATTATCAGCCATGAACACAATCATATGTCGTCAGCACAGTCTTGAAAACAATCTGCTGGTTGGTTCACTGGCAGTCAATGTTGTGTCACAGAGTATCGGTGCGATGTGCTAGTTGTGCTGCTTACATTCGTGCCATGCACCGACGGACTGAATGGAAAGCTGTTGCCCTCCACAATATACAGGTGTAATTCGCTAGGGGATCAAGATTTGCATTTACGAGAAATCACAGTCATTTAAAACTCTTCTTTTTCCACTTCCAGCAGAAAAATGTGCATCACAGCTGCACGCCAAAGTCTAAACGCTTCTGTGTCATGCTTCAACCAATGGTAGCACATTTCTAAAAGTAGCACATGCAGGCAGTAGGGATGCACACATCATTTAAAGATGAAACCGTTTAAACACAACATTTTGCTAGCTGCAAACAATTGAACAATACGTGCACGGGGCGATGCGGTATTTTGTCAAGTTACTTCGATCACCTGTTGCTTTTATGATGACAGAAATAGTGGAAATGCAATGTCGTTGGCTATTTTTGCAACGTGCAGTAATTACATAAATGATAGATGTGTCAGGCATTCTGCACAGTACCCTGTTGCAAATTTAACCAGCTACATTTCTACCAAATTTTATCGTGATTGTTTAAAGTTATTACAAAAAACTAAATGGTATATTTTTTATTCAGACACAATGTACTTTGTTGCATTTTTAGACATGAATATTGATGACTTCTGGAAATGGACTGATTTCTCCAGTTACATTCAGTTCATGGTCGTGTTCACATTACTGGCTGGTGTCGTCACTTTTATGTTCATTAGATCTCCTTACTATGTGGAGCTGCTCGGTTTGTTGGCACTGATGACTGAAGCTATGCTTGGTGTTCCTCAGTTCTATCGGAATTACAGAAACAAGTCGACGGAAGGCATGAGGTAAACCGTGCTTTATGCATTTTGCATAGTTATTACTGGCCCGCCTACACATAGTGTAGGGGGCCAGACTAGTAACAGTCGCTGGTGTCTGTCGTTGTCGGCGTCTGTCATTTGTAACGCTACGGGCGGGCCGGCCAGGTGCATGGGCAGTTTGAGCGCCGGTCGCGTGTGTCGTCGGGCGGCCAACACTCTACGGCGGGCCAGTATGGTTATGTCCAGTTAGGATGACACCTTGTTGTTATCAGAAGTCACCTGACAGTAATTTGACATAAAGGGTGTGTGATAAGACGTTTTTATTATTCAGAATGCTTGTGCCTTTGACACTGTTCGGGTGACAGGAAGGGAATCTGACCTGTAAGAAAACAGCTCCAGTTATCCCGAAAGGTTTGTTTTTCAGGACCAGCTTAACCTAGAGTAGCTCAGGAAACCTCGACTGGTGAAACAGAAACTGAAATTACATGCATACAGGATGCTGGTGCTATTCAGTGTTTAGTTTGTAGTGTTCATACCAAGGTCTTTGCTATTCACAGAGACAGAGATGTGGTCAGGTGTATTGGTGATGTGCATTTGCATCCAGGCTTAGGCCTAAGAATGCAAGGCTTTCATTGTAACCTTCATTTGCAAGGCCAAGGTTTAGGCCACACTGCTAAGTCCACTCTTCAGATATCACAAGGCAAACACCACTAAGGGCTGGTTGCACCAAACATACTTAAGTCGTAGTTTTTTACACTACTTTCCAACCTTTCAACAAAATAAAACTCAAGCAGAAGAATATCCTATTTACTTTACATACTGAATTTTATAATTATCCTATTCAACTGGAAGAACTCGGAGATGCCATTAACTCTTCTAATGATTCTTTACCTGGACCAGATAATATACATTATCAGTTATCGAAACATCTTCCATTGAGCTCTTTAAAATTATTACTGTCAAACTTTAATCACTACTGGACTCTAGATCCTTTCCCAAACAGTTGGCATAATGCTACTATCGTACCAATTCCGAAACCAGGCAAAGATCACACAAATCCAGCAAATTATCACCCCCATAGCTTTTACTAGTTGCTTTTGTGAAATATTCGAAAAAAAATCCTCAGTACACAACCAGTGTGGTTTCTAGAACCATATAAAATTCTTACACCTGAACAGAGTGGTTTCCGAAAACAATGGGGAACTATCGACCATCTTGTTCGTCTAGAAGCTTACATTCGTGATGCATTTGCATATAAACAACACGTAGTTGCCTTCTCTGATCTCGAAAAAGCATATGATATGACTTGGAAATATGGCATACTATGAGATCTTAAAAATTGTGGAGTTTAAGAACACTTACTAATATTTGTGCATAATTATCTTAGTAACCGTAAATTTAAAGTACGACTCTCTAACACTTTATCCGAAGAATTTGAACAAGAAGCTGGAGTCCCTCAAGGAGGCATACTATCTACTGCTCTGTTTATTCTTAAAATTAATAACATTACAAACTGTTTAGCTCGTGATATTGAAAATTTTCTATACGTAGACGACTGTCATTTGTATCCAGTCCAAATTCATACACATAGCTGAAAGAAAATTACGACTAGTTCTTAACAAATTAACCAAATGGGCTGATTGTAATGGCTTTAAATTCTGTAAAGACAAAACGTGTCGTACATTTCCGCAATCAAAGAAAAGTACATCTCAAACCATCACTTTCCTTCCAGTTGTTGATGAAGTTAAATTCCTTGGTTTATACTTTGACAACAAATAATCTTTTACATCATTTCAAATACTTAAAAACTAAATGTCTTCAAGCTATGAAAATAGTACTTAGTTATATGTTAGAAACAGCAAGGTATTCAATGAACAGGTCTTGTAAAAAGATTGCCCAGATTGACATGGTTTAGATGTATGTATGTTGCTGATCCTATTCAGTAGCAACATGAAGCCATGAGGGTTTGATGTCGTTTAACATAGATTTGAAGTACATGCTGCGTTGCGTGCACACAGTGTGGACATGGTGCTGTTGTGGACTTGCGGAGACATCTTCAAGACGTCATACTTTGTTCTTCGTCAGGCACCATCTCAGTTCTGGTTGTGTGGTTCAGCTCAGGTGATGCTTGACTTTGCCATCATGGTGCAAGTCTTCTACTACTCTGCTTCCAATGGGCAACCATCGATGAGCGTCAAATTCTAACATTGCCGGCGTTTTTGCTGCAAATTGATTACATATTGCTATGAATGAATTGCTTTTGGCCTTTAGTTCATTGAGTTGGTTTGATATTGTGTCTTATATTTGTGCATTTAACCTATTCTTACTTATTTCCTTCATGTATCATCTCCATTAAATTGGCACATATTTCATTATTTGTGTAATTTATTCTCTTATGCTTTATTGCATAGTTTGCCTACTGTGCTGTAACAATGTTGGGAAGGGCTTTTCACATGTAAAAGTACTAATAGTGTCCAAAAGTAAAGTTATTTTAACTACCATTTAATCTTGAAATTATTGTGTGTGCATTATTTCATTAAATGTTTATTTTTGTTAAAATTTTGTGATATTTATGAGTACTGTGATAGCACAAAAAACAAGTCATTACAGATGTGCAGTCATGGTGACGTTTGACTTTGGCTGTCATTTCGTCAATAAATTGTACCCAATCATTTCACAAATTGTTATGTGTACAGATCTGTAATGACATTGACAATCTGAATGTAGCTGCTTCCGTTGAGTAGGACATTATTGCTTTTCTCCTGCACTCTAATAGGCAGCATCTGACCTATGATGATTGTCTGGAGGTTAGGAAGGAAAATAATCAGAACTGTTCTATGCTGTATTTTGTATGACAGTGGTGCATAATGATACACACACACACATGTGAACAGTTCTTAAATTTTCATGTTGGTTTGGGTGTAGATTTCGTTTTTGTGTGTTTCTTTAGGTTGAGCATGGTCTTTTTTGTTAACTTAGATCATTTTATTCCTGTATTGTTTGCTTTTGTTGTACTCGGTTTAGTTTTTTCAGTAGCATTCCAAGAAATTGGCTGGGATGAACGTCTTCAAAATGACCTATTCTGTGTTTAGTATGATATTAAACTTTAACTCAGTCAATCAGTCGATGTTTGTTTATCTGCAATTGCCAGAGGTCAGCAGTATTTTTGTTTATGATTATTCATGTCTTTCTTTCGACGTGCATTGTGCACTATACAGTCATTTAAATCAAACTAGTCAATAACTCTATGTCCTCTGTCAGTATTAAGTAGCAGAAACTCAGATGTTAGTTTTCGTGTCATTTATCTGCACTATCCACAAAAGATATACGTCATAAGGTCTCTGACATTCCATTTTTACCCACGTGGCGCTAGCGATGTGCGGTTATTAGCCATCATCGTTTGTCTGTCTGTCACACACCGGTATTGTATCAAAACGGCTAAACGTAGGATCACGCAGACAATGCCACGTGATAGCCAAGGGACTCTAGTTTTCTGACGCCCTCAACCATGAGAGCTGGCAAAAAAGTTCAATTAGCATTAATAGGAAGTCAACCACGCGCTTTCCAACGATCCATAGGTGAACCGTGTACGTTACCCCTAAGTCCACCAAAGGGTGGCACAAAATGTGATATTGCTGTTTTTGCCAGTAAAATTCAACTTCTGTCGAAAAAAGTCTGCTACAAACTTTCTTTGTGTGAAAACATCCAGCGGCAAAGTTGTAGCTACATCATTCCTCTATCTAACGGTCCATGGATGGATTGCTGGCGATGTCCCCATCTACCTAAAATTGACCCAGCCCTTCAAAAAATGACGTTTCGACAGATTTCGCTTAATAGTGCCGCAGCTGTGCGAGCTAACGAGAAAAGTTCAATTATCACTAATAGGAAGTCGACAATGCGCTATCCATCGAGCCATGGATGAACCCTATGCATTACCCAAAGTGTGGCTCAAAACGAGAATTTTTACATTTGGCATTGCTTTTTATTTCTTCGTTGCAGGTAATCGTGGACATTTCAAATTTGGTATGTGGGTTAAACATAGCAAGTCACAGCCTACAGATAACAAACCGTCCCTGAAATGGGCGTGGTTACGTCACGTGACCCATTTTCAACTTTTAGTCCCCCTAAGATATCTCTGAAAAGGCTTAAGCTAGAGACTTCAGATTTGGTATACATGTTGATCATAGCAAGTCCCAGCCTACGGACGACAAACTGTCCCTGAAATGGGCGTGGTCACTGCCACATGACCTCTTTAATTTTTGGTAAATAAGCGATAATATCGCGAAAACTGTACGAGATAGCCTCATAGTTTCTATTAAATTCGAATAGGAAGTCGTATGCGCTCTGTCGAATGATTATGTTGCCGATGATTTTGGGTGACCCCAGCACGTTAAGCCACCTCAATTTCGATGTTTTGCATTGCCTTATGCAACTTCATAATTGGTGATCGCAAAGACTACAAATTTGATATACAGGTTGAATGTGCAAGTCACAGCCGATGGACGACAAACTGTCCCTGATCGGGACATGGTCAGGTCATGTGACACATTACAAAATTTTGGGGGATCCAATCATATCACTGGAATGGCTGAACCTAAACTCGTCAAATTGTGTACACGAGTACGCTATATCACTTCTAGCAACAAGATGCCAGCATCAGCTGAGCTACTTGTACACTTTTTAGTTCTGTCTGCCTGTATGTTTCTCAACATGCTGTCTTACTGCAACTCGCTGTCTCGTTCTCTAGAAGTTTTTTGAAAACTGTTTTTTTTAATAAACACTTTAATATAACATACTTGCATTTATGTCATTGTTAGGAATGTGGAAATAATCGGAAATCCGCAGTACTTGTTGACATAATTGTTATAAATTGTGCTTATGATTGTAAATATATGTGCTGCCCTTCTAATTCTGTTTATTACTTCATGAGTCTTAATTATACAAATATCATTGTGTGGATTTATGACCAACAACTTGCTTTAGTCATTGTATTGTTTATTTCATGACTTTTTAATAAAGTGGGTCTCAAATGTCCGTCCGTACATACGTCCGTCCGTCCACAAAAAGTTTCTTCGATTTCAATGAAATTTGGCATGTAGGTAGAGGTTGCATGACTGTATGCAGTATGACCCGATCCAAGGTCAAGGTCACGAGCCCTTGAAAGTCGGAAATTCGGCCATTTTAAAAGGCTATCTCCTCTCCCAGTTATAATGGGGGCTGGCAAATGACCACGGATTCTTAAATTAGGGCACAATACCTAAAGCTTGTCACCGCCGGGTTTTTGATTTTTGTCCTAGTTTTTGTGTCATGTGACTTTGAAGTTGGCAGTAATCAGGAGTCGACCGTCAGTCCCGTATGGGGCTAATTTTATTTAAACACACATACACCTTAATAATAATGGCTGATTGGTGCAAAAATTTGAAATGTTGCATTTGGATACCCTTCCTGATGATAACCAGAGGAATCTGTCTCTGAATCTGTTCCAGTCTTCATACATTGGGTAACTATCTTTTGCTTAAACTTAAGTATTAAAGTCTGTTTTAACCAAAGTTTGCTTTGAAACTTAACTAATATGCAAAAGTAAAGTGACAACGCATTTCGGTTTTAAACCATGTTTAAAACCGAAGTAAAGACCTAACTTTGGCTTTAAACTTGAGTTAGGTCTTTAGAGCCAAGTTAGTGTGAACATTCCAGTTTTAAAACAAACTTACGTAATGCAAATACGTAGGCAGCTGTGCTTAAACTCTAGTCCTTAACTTCGGTTTCAAACCGAATCTACTTTACTTTTTCGCTTAAGCCCAGTTTTATACTTGAAGTTTTAGACTTTAGTTTAAAACTGAAGTTAAGCTGAGCATTGGTTTGGTTTGGTTGTTTCGTTTAAGCTTTGGTTTAAAACTTTAATTTTAAGAAAAAGATAAAGTCGTTCATTAACTCATAGGCGACGACTATTAGACATCACTGTGGGAGAGATTTCCCTGCCATCCCCTCCCTCCCCTTTTCCTCCAGTCTCCCTCTTTTCTCCCCTTTCATCCCCTGCTTTTTTCTTGTCCCTTTTCCCTACCGTTCATCTCCCCTTTCCTTTCCCTCACCTCCCCTTTCCTTCCTATACCCTTTCTCTACCCTTATCCCCTTTCTCTTCCTTCCATTTTTCTCCCGTTAAATCCAGCTAGAGGGTTTGGGGGAGCACTATAAGCTGCCTGAGTCCAGGCAAAGTGCTGACACAAAACGATTTTTTTGTGTATTTTTGACGCTGAAACTATTTTTGTGTCTTTTTTGCCACCTGACAATGTCGGCGAAGCGAAGGCATTATGCTTTTTTCGCCTGTCCGTCCACTGCATTAGTTCATTTGACCATCTGTTAGTTTGTTCAGACAAGGGTTTAAGACTTTAAGGTCACAGCAGGCCGTCAAGGTGACGATGGCATCTACATCAATGCTTGGGCGTCAAGTCCATCGTTTAGTTCTCACTTGCGGTAGGCCTATTGACATTTTTTGTTTTACTCAACAGATTGCAGAAACTGGCGCCGCTGAGTTTTTAAATTTGTCTCTTTCTCTGTGCTGCAGTATCATACTAGGCCTATGTAACTAAGTCGTTTACTTACTTCCTTACTTATTTACAGCCTTAAGTTTAGGCCCGTTCGCTTATGTCCGACAGATCAGCATAGAGCCCGAAATACTGTGCTGCTATTGGTTTTTCTATTTTTTAGCAGCGGTAGCAGTTACATCAACGTGGTTCAGTTGATTATTCGCCCCACCCACAAACCCTGCTCCGTACCTCCGTGGGCCTGTTTAGATCGCCCGTTCTATGAACGGTCGATCTTATGTTTTGGCAGTTATTATTATGATAATACTGACATACGTTGGGAGAGCGTCTGGCTCAAGAGCTAAGCACTGGTAGCCTACATGTAGTCCATAGCAGCAGAGTCAACAGCAGCAGCACGAGCACGGTGACCGCAATAATGTATT
>Ga0209780_1004871_pt1 | contig 10471 bp, 14 predicted proteins | sample WorMetexBAHAMAS2_FD_187384 | JGI IMG/M metagenome (GOLD analysis project Ga0209780, IMG submission 187384) | Marine gutless worms symbiont microbial communities from Max Planck institute for Marine Microbiology, Germany - Inanidrilus exumae... | ecosystem: Host-associated > Annelida > Digestive... | reverse complement strand
TGGTTTGTATTTTCTTGCGGGTGCTTGTTGGTTGCCGGTGGTTTGGTTGCAATATCGTTTGCGTGATATGGCCGAAGAAGCGGTTGCTAATGATTCTCCCCTGCCGCCGCTTTATTATCGTTATATGCGTATTTGGTTTTGGTTGGGTTGGCCAGCGTTTATTTCCTTGGTTATTGTGTTTTTTTTGATGGTTTTTAAGCCAGTGTAATTTTATTCTCTCGGCTGGAGCAGGTTTGCAACCTGCTCCGTAACGTTTTTCCCTGAACAAAACGTTAAAGGAACGAGAAAGAACCCCCCCCCTTTTTTTTTCCTCGTTCCCACGCTCAGCGTTTTGAGTTTCGGGAAATCCGCGTAGCTCCATTCCCGAAACAACACTTAACGAGACATGTGGTTGTTGCTGATTGGCTATTCACGATGACAAGCGGTATTGTCCAACCGATTACGGGCATCTGGATGGTGTGGTTGGTGGGCTGGCCTTTTACGCAAAAGTGGATTTTCATCAGCTTTGGTTTGTATTTTCTTGCGGGTGCTTGTTGGTTGCCGGTGGTTTGGTTGCAATATCGTTTGCGTGATATGGCCGAAGAAGCGGTTGCTAATGATTCTCCTTTGCCGCCCCTTTATTATCGTTATATGCGTATTTGGTTTTGGTTGGGTTGGCCGGCGTTTATATCGTTGGTTATTGTGTTTTTTTTGATGGTTTTTAAGCCAGTGTAATTTTATTTTTTCGCAATTGTTTTGTTTGGCTGGATAATCTATTAGGTTAAAACCAAAACGGGTTAATCTGTCTTTGTGGGCAATATCAAGAGAGGGTATTTGCCTTTGTAAAATTTGGGTGGTTATTGCTAGAAACTTTGGGCGTTTGAGATTCATCCCGCCGGCGGTTTCGGTTGTCCATTTGTCAACGGCAACTCACCTGCCCAAGCAAAAAGTACGCATGGCATCTAATTGAGATTCTAAATCCTTTTGTTGTTTTCTTGGGGAAACACGGCAATAATAGGGCTTGGCGGGTGTCTGATTCGTCGTAGTGTCGGTGATGGTTTGAGGTTGGTTTGGCGACTAAACGAGAAGGCCGTTTATCCCAACGTTTGAGGGATTTTGACCCGCTCGCATAACCGCCCCGCGCCCCCAGGCGCGGTGAAGCGCGTCCCCGGCGCGTTCGCCGAGGCATCCGCAATTCTTCAGCACGTCCTTAACGACGGCTCGGCCTCTGCTACTCGCACTCCAGTGTTTTCAAGCGCCATGTATATACAACACAATTCGCCCCTCATGATGCATCCAGCACTTGCCAACGAGTATTAAGATCATCATGGGTATTGCAGCCGTCTACTATCGACAATCTGGAATAGAACGACGATGATATGCAGTGATTTGGTCTGCCATAAGGTTCTAGCTGACCTAAATCAGTAAAACGCCAGTTACACCCATTTTCGGTACAACTAGACGCTCCTGGCGAACTCATAACAACGCTATTTCCAGATGCTTTCAGACAACGATTATCGTTTTTTGCACATAGTTTGTAATATCTATCCCTGCTGCCCCTTGAAAATCTCAATTTTTGGTTATTGCCGCCGTGGCAATGATAGAGACCGCCATAAGTATGGTAAAAGTTATCTAGACAATGGCGAGTAACATTTCCAGCAGAATAATTCAGTGACCTGATTATATAATATTTCCTGACTGTATATGAATCACTCCACACACGGCCACAATGACCGATCCAATGATATGGGTTGTATCTTTTTAGCAGAACGTTGTCTGCGTAGATATAGATTCTCGTTCCCCATGCCCAGCATCCGCCATTATACAAATTAAAGCTAACGGTAGCTGGGATTGCGGCTCCGGTCAAAACATGATCCGATGGTCTGCCATCTCCCCTATCGAACCAAGATGTACCGCCTCTGTACGCATAGAGATGATCGTCAACATAACTTACGTGAACGCGCAAACGACTAGGCGACACAAACGGCCGAAATTGATTAAGAACCCTCATCCTGCTTTGTAGCGATGGTAGACCGTCTATCACGCTACCAATTACAGCAGGGCTGTGATCGGTGTAGCAGCGATTCTGGTCTCCAATAACCTGATATTTGTTGTTTCTATAATCAAAGATGCCTGAACCGCTTGAACCGCCTGCAATATAACCTCTAAGACTGAACGTAGCACTCTTCGTGGGCGCTGCCGCCCCTGCATTTGAGGAGCTATGATAATCAAATCTAGCAGCTGACAATGGTTCTCCCCCGGGGTGAGATAAAGAAAGATATTGACCGCCCATATTTTGAGGCGCATAACCTAGGTTCATGCGCGCAGCGGTCGGAGGTATGCCTGTTGTCCGCAAATTAATAAAGGATATATCAGACTTATAAGGGTGCCCCCCCGTGCCTGAAATTGATGATTGATAGTCTCCCCCGCCGGAAATTTCTCTTTGGTCACTGCGTTCATTTTCTGTGCATCCTACTCTTCGATAGTTAAATTTAAGTCTCAATGTGTCGGCCTCCTCTTGGCTGCCTATACAGTGAGCTGCGGTCAAAAGTGTATATCCGCCCAATCTATTGATAATAGTTCCACTGCACCAACGGCTTATGCTCCCCTTGTTAAAGGATATTCTTACTGAAGCATTCATGGCATCTTTATATGCAGCACTCTGCGAACCTAAGCATTCAGCGTAAATCTGTTCGGATTTATCATTAGAAGGGCTCCTTCCCGGCGGAAAGGAAGCACGTTCTTCAGGCGCGATTCCGGTTGTGTGCGCGCCATCGAGAACTTCGTAATATTCTGAAACGGGATAACGGTGATCTACATCTCCACTCGTTTCTGGCAAATGAGGAGAATGATTAATTCTAATTACCAGCAATTTTGGAAATACTGAAGTCACGGGGTTCGGTGAACTCAACACTAAATACATCCTATCCCCGTCAGCGCTAACTGTATGGCGTGGTCCATCGTTAACATTAAGTTCTTCCAATGGCAACCTCTCAAGTTCTTTTCCCGAAGCGTCCACAAAAATAATTTCAAAACCTCGTCCTTTAACCTCTTCCTCATTCTCCAGTTTAATTACTGCCGAAACGGATTTTGAACCGCTACTGGATAGCGTTAATGACGCATAGTATTTGCCATCCTCTGCATGCTGGAACGGCAAATTAGCAAAATCGAAAAACTGATTATGTGAAGGAACCTCCATTCCGAACGCCACTGGTAGTGGTCCTCCATTTTCAAGAGATAGATTATAGGCGTGCTGGAATTCGGGTAATTTAGCTTCAGCAAGCTCTTCAGCTAAATTCACTCCGTATTGACTATTTTGAGCAGCATGCATCGCGCTAGACCAAGAAAAACGATAGTCGTCCGAAGAATGCGCTGCTGAAGTAAGCAAAAATGACGCGATAGCCATCAAGATAGTTAAACTAATTTTCATGTTTAGCTCCTCGTTTTACATCCAACCCAGTCTGAAGACCCAGAATTCATGCAAATCCTGGGACATATCCAAAAAAAAATTGCAATATAGCAGCACATCTTATGTAATAGTTCAAAACATTTTATTACAGCTTCAAAAAACCTGATCATTGTCGATCATTTATCGGATGGAGCAGGTTTGCAACCTGCTCCGTAACGTTTTTCCCTGAACAAAACGTTAAAGGAGCGAGAAAGAACCCCCCCCCTTTTTTTTCCTAGTTCCCACGCTCAGCGTTTTGAGTTTCTTTCGGGGAATCCGCGTAGCTCCATTCCCGAAACGACCGAGTTACCGGTGAATGACTGAGATATTCGCGGATTGACATAATTACTCCTGGAGTTCGTTGTTACAACCATTTGCATTGCTACAAGCAGAACATCCAGATTTGAATGCCACTGTGTCAGGATTATATTTTTTAATCCAAATCTGAAATAGTGCCCAAGCTGAGCAGATAGCAGCCAAACTAATAATAGCCAAAAGATAATCGAGCATTAATTGCTCCTATAGCCGATCCGGTTAAAAATCCTATTTTTTGAAAAAATAGGATTTTTTTGAGAACTGTCCAGTTAAAAATCCTATTTTTTGAAAAAATATTCCATGATTCTGATGTCAACCGTGTCTTGATTAGCTAAATGTGTCCCAAATCTATCCGTCACATCCGCTGGCACCGTGGTATTTTTTGAAACCAGATTAACCACCATTTCCTGATTTTTTTGATTTATGGCAACCACTCCAAAACTTTTACTGGTCACATTTATAATCGCCATCTTAGAACGTTTTACGGCTGCCAAGGTGAAGCCCGTATCCTCGGCAACTTCTTGGGCAATATCATCTGGAATTTCCAGTTGTTCGGTTTGAACTTCTGCCTCACTTTTGCCAGTGCGTTCGCTAATACGTTTAACCAGTTCATCGTTAATCGACAATTTCCACCCAAACAGGGCAGCCCCTTTTGCAACGGCTTCATCGGGATCAAATATTTTGGGTTTTACAGCCGGAAATTATTTTTCGACACGCTTGATGATTTGTGGCATACGTGTAGAGCCGCCCGCTAACAGAAATTCATCAAAAGCATTATAGCCTTTTTTCTGAGCCTCACCCAGCATGTCATGCGTCAGGCTAATTGTCCTTTCCAGCAAATCTCGCGTGATGTCATCAAATTGATCACGAGTAAATTCAACTTTGGCGCGTTCACCACTATAAGTCACCATGACGGGCACTTTTTCCCTTTGTGAAAGGGTTTTCTTGGCTTTTTCCGCCTAGAATTGCAATTCTTGCCAGGTATCAGCATCTTCTAAAATATCCTCATTGCTGCTCGTTTGCACCTGAAACTGTTCAACCAAGTGTTGAATAATCCTATCATCCCAATTCTTGCCGCCGATATTGTGATCGCCGCCGGTACAAATCACTTCAATCGCTTCTGGTTTTACATGAATCATGGTAATGTAAAAAGTGCCACCGCCTAAGTCATAGACTAAGACTACTTTTTCTTCGCCGGTTTCCACCGTGCCATAAGCAATCGCGGCGGCTGTCGGCTCATTGAGGATTTGGCGAACATTTAAGCCGGCGATTTCTCCCGCCAAACGGGTGGCTTCTCGCTCATTAATACCAAAATAGGCGGGACAAGTAATGACAACATCGGTGATTTCTTCACCTAAATGTTGTCCGGCATCATCGACAAGTTTGCGTAGTTAGTATATAAGCGGAAATTTATTCTATTCAGGGCGGTAATTTTTTCCTTGAGATTCAAACAAAAAGTTGGGATCGCCCGTCGAGCGCTTGACAAAAGATACCACTTCATTTAAAGCTTTGCATTTTCTTTAGCCGCTTCACAGACGATGATATTATCGCCATCAAAAAATACGACCGATGGCGTGATGCGCTGGTTTTCAGCATTCGGGATAATGACTGGTTTTCCGTGTTCATCAACGTGGGCAATGCACGAATAAGTCGTACCTAAGTCAATGCCAAATATCTTTTTGAATTGATTACTCATTCTCTTGCTCCTCTTGATAGATATAAATCTCAACCATTTCGGGGCGCAATACTTTTCCTTCCCATTCATAGCCTTGACGCAAACTTTGGGCAATCGTCTTGTCTTTAGCAGGCTCAGACGTGGCTAAGGTTTTAACCGCCCTTTGGCGACTGGGATTAAAATCCGGCTCAGAACATGTGAAGGTTTCTACGCCTTGCCGATATAGGAGATGTTCTAAATATTCAGGAATACTCGCCATTGATTTTAGCAGTTTTTGGGGATCAATATCCTCTGGTGCTTTTTGCGTGTAATGGCTCGTCAGTTTGTTGAAGTCATCAATCGCATGAATGACATCCATAATCATCGGTTGCAAAAGCTTTTTTATTTATTAAGTCGCTTTTGTATTCTTGCAATTCACGGTGCAAATCGTCGATGATTTTGTCTTTGTGTTGATCATATTTCAGTTTGCTTTGAAATTCGGCTTGTAGCGTGTATAGCTTGGTGACAAGCAAATCGAGGCTGTTGTTATTATCCATTGGTTTTCATTTTAGTTGTTTAGTGACTGAAGCGCAGCGGATTTCCCGAAACCACGATATATGTTTCGTTTCGGGAATGGAGCTACGCGGATTGAACGTCGCAAGCTCCGTTACTTCGTATCCCGAAACTCGACTTTAATTAGTGTAATGGCATTGAACCGGAGGTGGACTCCGAGAAACTTCAAAGAGCACCAAAATCTTTTTTGTCAATTTTACTGAGTAACCACACTAAAGGCTCAGTCGCGCCATAAGCCTGAAAAGCGTCGTTATTCGGCAAATAACCTAATGCACTACAGGTAAAAAATCGGTAACTGGTAAATTTATATTCAAGATTGCGGATAAAATGAGCTAGTCCCCATTCAGTAAAATTGTCTTTATTCAGTTGTTTCGGGAAATCCGCTGCGCTTCAGTCACTAAACAACTTATTTTGAGTTTCGGAAAATCCGCTGCGCTTCAGTCACTAAACATATATCGTGGTTTCGGGAAATCCGCTGCGCTTCAGTCACTAAACAACGAATAAATTAATAACAGGTGTAGAGTGCCAATTTACTGCCATCAAAACAACACAAATGGCTTTGTTAGATACCGGCTCTGAATTGTCGGTGGTTGATAATGAGGTTTACCAAGCGTTTTTAGATGACAATGTGTTCTTAGGTGCTCCAGTTGGCACAAAATAAACACCAGACTTGGAAACTTTGAGGGTACTCTCTGTCGAATCGACGTTGGCTTGACTGCCGATTGGGGAGAAGATTTAGTCATAGAGGGTACTTTTTTGTTTTGTGAAGACCGGAAGGGGCCAACGGTCTTGGGTTTTGGAGGTTTCCTAGAAAGAATACGGTTTGCCATTGACCCCGATTACGAACAAATGGGATGTATTTATTTTTCAGCTACCTAGAGGCATACCTTGCACCTAAAATCCTACTCGCTTGCTAGGCGGCATTTGTTCAGGGCGCAGATGAGGCGCCAATACAGCATCAGCCTCATCAATATCCACCAGTTGCCCACGACTATCTCTCAACGGCAACTCATAATCATTCCAACCTTTCACTCCCGTTTTTAACGACTTCACTGACTGATAACCCATCTGTTGCATCGTATAAGCCGCAAGAACGCTACGATGACCCGAACGGCAAATCACAACCACATCCTTATCCCGTGCCTTCACCAGTTCAGGCTTTGTCTCATCATAGCCATAGTCACAAGCCGGTTCTAAAACGCCACGCGGTACATTCATAGAGCCTTCGATGTGTAGTGCCTCAAATTCATAAGGCTCACGTATATCAAGTAGTAAGGGGCGGCGGCGTGGCTGGCTTGCCATAACGTCTTGTAAATCCCACGGAAAGACTTCATCGACAGATTTTAGGCTGTCAGCAATTAAATCTTGGAAAGTTTTCATGGTTATTGTCCTTAAATAAAAAACAGACATTATCGGAAATAACGACAAGGATGTTAAATAATCAAGGATAAACATAACTATTTACAATCAGTTAACTCATTATAGACTCGTTCGAGAAGGGTTCGGTTTATCCCTGCTTATATTAGCTTGTCGTTTTTTCTTTTTTTTCTTTTTTTTTTTGCGTTTCAATTCAGAATTGGTATCAAACGTCGCACAATAATTGTCATAAGTCCATTTATCGGACTTTATCTTAGGTCATAAATTTTCATCCCGAACGCGCCCCGCGCGATAAAAAATGTTGATACCCCATTTTTTGAGGCATAAACAAGCATCCATCCGTTTTTAAGCAACGTAAACCTGGGTTCTTTTCTACCGTGCCGATACGAACAAAAGAGCCGGCAGGGAGTCGATTTTCTCGTGGCACTGTAAAACATAACTCGTAATCGTCTCCCGCACCCAATGCCAAATACCACGCTTGCTCAAGCGGCAAAGACTCACGCAAAGCACTTGACAAAGGCAAACGCTCAAGTTCTATTGTTGCACCGACACCACTCGCACTTAAAATATGCCCCAAATCTGCCACCAATCCATCAGAAATATCAATAGCACTGCTGGCAATCCCACGCAAAGCTTGCCCCTCAGATAAACGCGGCGTGGGTCGATTTAAGCGCGACTCAACAAATGCCTGTATTTTACCGGGCAACGTCACTTGTTTTTTGACTGAAGCCAAACCCAGTCCCGCATCGCCAAGCGTGCCCGTCACATAAATCCCATCACCGGGCTGAGCACCGCAGCGTTGCAAGGCACAATGGGGAGGCACGAGTCCGCTGATTTGTATTGTGATGCTCAAAGGACCACGAGTCGTATCTCCACCGATTAAACTAACTTGTGCGACATCTGCCAATTCCAATAATCCCTGACTAAATTTTGTCAACCAAGTCTCATCAATTTTCGGACAAGTCAACGCCAAAGTCATCCAAGCAGGCGTTGCCCCCATGGCAGCCATATCGCTCAGATTGACGGCAAGGGCTTTATACCCAATATCTTCGGGAGGAGTCTTGATCGGAAAATGTACACCCGGAACTAAAGTATCAATGGCAATGACAAGCTGCCTATTTGGGGGTATTGTACACAAAGCCGCATCATCCCCTATCCCTAAAATCACGTCACTGCGTTTGATTTTATGCTTAAAATAACGGGAAATAATATCAAATTCAGTAATAGGCATTTAAAAATCTCGCATCATAAAATGGCATAGTAACACACGCCGGAATAACGCGCGCTGCGGCGTGAACGTCCAAAAAAACCGAAAAATTGACATCCGCGTTTTCTTTTGTTATAAAACTGCATCGCCACCAGTTCCCCACGCTCGTTATTAGCAGCAGATCACATTTATGCCACATATCCGCATGTATAGCACACGTATTTGTCCGTATTGCATGAGAGCAGAACGCTTGCTTAATAAAAAGGGAGTGCAAGTAGATAAGATTTTGGTGGATCAGGATCCCGCCGAGATGACAAAAATGGTTGAAATCACTGGACGGCGTACCGTACCCCAAATTTTTATTGGAGATCGACATGTAGGCGGTTACGATGATTTGGTTGATCTTGATCTTGATGGAGAACTTGATCCCCTCTTGGAACAGTAAAACCAATATTGTCTGAATCAGAATTTACAGAATTTTAGAATTTTCGGAATATAATTAATCCCTAATTATTTTAGGTTTGATTCTGTTAATTCTAAAATTCGGTAAATTCTGATTCAGACACAAATGAAGGATTTAATTTGAAACTCATCGTCACAGGCGGCGCTGGCTTCATTGGCTCAGCGGTTATTCGTTATCTCATTAATGAATCTGAGACAACTATTTTAAATATTGATAAACTCACATACGCGGGCAATCTTGATTCATTGTCCCCAATCTCAAACAATCCCCGTTACCATTTCGCTCAGCTTGATATTTGTGATGCGCCAGCATTACAGCAAGCATTAACCCAATTTCAGCCCGATGCGATTATGCACTTAGCCGCAGAATCGCATGTGGATCGCTCCATAGATGGTCCCGCTGAATTTATTAATACTAATATTGTCGGCACTTATACCTTGCTTGAAACGGTACGCAGTTACTGGCAATCGCTAGACAGCGCTGCACAAACCCGATTTCGATTTCATCATGTTTCGACAGACGAAGTGTATGGCAGTTTAGGCAAGACAGGACTTTTCACAGAAACAACCCCTTATCAACCCAATTCCCCCTATTCAGCCAGTAAAGCCGCCTCCGATCATCTCGTGCGTGCTTGGCATCACACTTATAAATTGCCCGTCGTCACAAGCAATTGTTCCAATAATTACGGTCCTTATCAATTTCCAGAAAAACTCCTTCCCTTAATGATTATCAATGCCTTAGCGGGTAAACCGTTGCCTGTTTATGGCAAAGGTGAAAATGTGCGCGACTGGTTATATGTCGATGATCATGCCCGTGCGTTGTGTTTAGTGTTAGAACAGGGAGAAGTTGGCGAAACTTATAATATCGGTGGACACAATGAAAAAACCAATCTGGAAGTGGTGCAAACATTGTGTCATATCTTTGATGAAATGCGACCTACATCGGCACCGCATCATCAATTAATCACCTTTGTAACGGATCGCCCAGGGCATGATTTGCGTTATGCGATTGATGCTAGCAAAATTCAAAAAACTTTAGGCTGGCAGCCGTTGGAAACTTTTGATACGGGTTTACGCAAAACGGTGCAATGGTATTTGGACAATCGTGACTGGTGGCAGCGTGTGCGCGATGGTAGTTATCGCGGAGAACGATTGGGGCTTGGCAATTAACACGCTTTGCTCCGCGTCAATACCATTAAATTAAGGCTCGTAGTAGTCGCTTTAGCGACTTAGTAGGCGATAAATCGCCTACTACGAACCGGCTCGTAGTAGCCGCTTTAGCGACTTAGTAGGCGATAAATCGCCTACTACGAACCGGCTCGTAGTAGTCGCTTTAGCGACTTAGTAGGCGATAAATCGCCTACTACGAACCGGCTCGTAGTAGTCGCTTTAGCGACTTAGTAGGCGATAAATCGCCTACTACGAACCGGCTCGTAGTAGTCGCTTTAGCGACTTA
>Ga0209780_1004870_pt1 | contig 10473 bp, 10 predicted proteins | sample WorMetexBAHAMAS2_FD_187384 | JGI IMG/M metagenome (GOLD analysis project Ga0209780, IMG submission 187384) | Marine gutless worms symbiont microbial communities from Max Planck institute for Marine Microbiology, Germany - Inanidrilus exumae... | ecosystem: Host-associated > Annelida > Digestive... | reverse complement strand
ATTGATTATAAATATTATTTCTACTTAGTTTTACTTATTCTTGAACAATACTGTATAAATTTGACAAATTAACTGCCAAATGTAGTGATAAAATTCATAGTACACAAACAATCGAAAGATGCTTAGCTGTCAGAGATTCCACACGACACACCAAATCAGTTTTTACCCAAGAGTAAAATCTAGCATTCTTTTCCAGTTGAGCATCAACAATGTCCGCCTGTTCGTTGTAGTCAAAAGTTATTCCAAATCAAACTTTCCTGTTGTCTACCTGCAGACGTTTTAGCTAAACTCATTATTAGGAAATTTTACAATACTGCTTTGACTGTCTTATGCAGTTCAGGGGTAAACATTAAGCAGGAAATGAAAAAAAATCAAAATCTGAGGTCCTACTAAACACTGAATACGCTGCATGTCATATACAACTGTACACATAACGGGATCATAAATCTCAGGTATAATTATTAATTAATTTTAGCAATGCAGTGACAAGGACGACACAATTTCCATTTCCATTCACATTTACCAATAACTTCAATTATTAATGCGTTCTTGAAGAATAATTTCAGTTTGATTTCAATATCATTCTCAAAATATTGTCCGTTTTCGTCATATTTACAGTTTACTGAAAATAACAATTTTACTTACAGTTAAAATTACTATTAACGAATATATCCCTCCTGCACCAATGTAATTCAATGCTCTCACAAGTACAGTACACAGGAACGATGCAATAATTTCTGGTGTATTGCGAGACAAAACTCCATGATGTCACCAAAAATGTAAACAACATTAAGTCATTACTCGTAACACTTTGTACAGTAAGTAAGAATCTTCCATATTGGAAACTTCTGTTTTTAAGTTCGATTTTTTTAAAAACAGCTGTTGCACAGAAACTGTGCAGTGGATTTTGTTGAAATTCGCAACGTTTACGTTGGAAAGATGATAATTAAATACGCTAAGAGGATATTTAGTTCTCATAGGATATACCATAGTTATAGTGATTTCAATTTTGGCGTCACTTTTTTATGGAACATATATAACAAATATATATACACACACACTGTGTGTAAACGAAAGACCCCAAACTCACGGCAGTAACTCCATTAAATCTTAACTGATTTTCAAAACCCTCACCCGTTAAAGTCAGCAGTAAATTTGCAGTTGAGTCATTTCTAGAGATCTCATCATACCTTAAATACATCACCACACTACCTCGTGAAATATTTTTGTTTGAAAAATGCCATTTTATAGAGGTAAGTGAAACAAACCACCATTTAAGATGCACACACACCGATGCTGCTGCCCAGAAGAACAAGTGGACTTTACATAATTGACTGACGAGAAGACAGTTAACAAAGGTGACCATAAAGAATCTGCAGAATGACCATCCTGTTCCAGCAACCACAAAGAAACAAGCAACAAATATGCTGTTTTATAAACTTTATCTCTGTGATTTGAGGTAAATTTGAAATTTTAACTTTCCCAAGGTAGTGTGGCAACATGTTTAAGGCGCAGTTGGATTTTTATATGACTTGTTGGAAATTTCCCTCTTTCCAGCAGTGAAAGAATTTTGAATATAAGTTAGGATTTGACAGAGTTATTGTTGTCACATTAATGTCTTCCTTTCTCTGAGATACAGCACAGTACATACTGAACAATGTGCAGATTGTTTTTATCTGATAGAATAAACAGAGAATTGGACTACATCTGTCACATCGAACATGCCTCAAGTGTTAGCTTTGTGGAGAAGTAGTTCTGCTGTCATCTTCTTCAGAAGGAAGTTCAAATCCAAGCTCTTGAAGTCGTGCAAAAAATGCCTGCCAGTCATCATCGTCATCATCTTCATCATGTTGTGCATGCTGCTCAGCGGCTCGAGTTCGTTGTTCTTGAACCTCGTCGACAAAGTCACACAGTCGAACTTGCCACAAGACGCTCACCTCACCGTCAGCATTCTGGCGGAACCTTCGACGTGATGCTTGAGGAGACGCCCTGCGACCATCAGGGTAGGCATGTAGGTAGAAACAGCTGTCACCAAATGGACACTGACCACGGCCTTGGTCAAAATGTTTGCACGGTTTCTTGCTGGACACAGTAAATACACATGAACGCCACTACATATCAGTCACTACACCAGTCTGCAAGTTCTTACAATGTAAATGATCCTGCTTCAGCAAAGCCCATCACGTGCCTCTGCACCAATCTCCAATTCTTAGATCATAACATGACATAAACTGAAACTGCAAAAAGCTGTACATAGTTCCAGCGCCTCATCCGCTGTTTGCCTCCCAGAAACAAATATTAGTGGTGACACCAGACAACAGCATGCAAGGAATTTAGCTACGGTTCTCATGCAGCGAAGGGAAGTCAAAACTCATATCAAAACAGTACAAGTTCAATGTCCTACCATCTCATCACCATGCTAGTCATGGTCTGCATGAAGTGAAAACAAACAAACACTGCAACAACATCTTTCAGAGTATATTATAACAAGTACAAGTTCCAGGAACAAAACAACACAAGCACTTTACTATGACTACCACAGAGATATGCAAATATTACCATAGAGAATGCTTATAGGTGTCAATAATCCGCTGTTTCTCAACGCTGTCTTCAGTCCAGTATTTGCTCGGTGTCACAAAGTCAGATTTCACGCGACACTCAGGACAAGCTCTGAATAATAACAACATCGGCCTTAGGAGTGACAACAACAACCAGAAAAAGCACAGTAAACTGTCACACACAACAAATGCTCAGACTGACTTTCATGTTTCACAAGGTAGTGTGGTATTACCTTTAGGCCAGGTGTGAGAAAATATACATAAGATATGCAGTGAATAATTATTTGCATTACTCCATATCAAAAACAAGGCAATCGTAGATATTAGACCTCATCCGCGGTGTACAATCCCACCCCCCTTTTGCTTTCCTACGTCCATGCATCAAAGCCACTTATTTCACATTCACCGTTACCATAGCAACAATAGCTATGGTGACCTGTCAAATTTCTCAGTTCCTTTTTTACTTCAGTTTGTGAGTAATTTCGAAATAGTCACAATTATGAGCTTTAGTAATAGGAAATTGCATTCTGTCAGACTTAACGGTAAATAAGTACATTTAAGCGAAACTGATCCTTTGTAGTGAAATTCATACTGTTATAGGGGTGATAGGCTTGTTGGGCACGTTTTCCCCCAAAATTGCCTCTTCCCCTTTGGGGATGGTCACCCCATGTAACACATTGTTCCTCGGGCCAAGCCCACTCATCATACCAAACGGCATCTCGATCGCTTCAGCCATCTTTGTATGGGTCCCAGATGCTATGCTGTACAATGCAATGTGAATGGGGAAAAAACCCAAAAATTGCCCTTCCCTTGGGATTTCGTCACCCCGCTGGTGAAGGACCAAGCCACGGCCATAGGCAACATGCATAAAAAATTTGGTGACGAGCGCGTGTGTGGTTTGGGCGATATGTTTGCATACAGACAAACACAGACATGCTCATTACAATACTATACGACCACTCCCGCGGGCGAAGTAATTATTAGAATCAGACAGTTGTAAGATAAAATTCAACCAGCACTGTGTACGTGTATAAGAAGGCTGTTGAGACTGTGCACTCCACAGTACAGTTCAATGACTGCAATGTGCCAACCTGTAAGCTTACACTTTTTTGAAAGCACTGGAGCAATTTTTGCCAATAGCAACATTGACTTGTATCTATGTGAACACGTCTTTTCATTTAAGCAAGTGCAAATGCACTAATGCCAGTACCAGCACTTACTGTTTTTGTCTAAGTGGCCAGTCTATATATATAAAGTTGCCGCAGCTGTCTGTCTGTCTTCCGGATTTCTGAAAAACGTGCCAACCGATTTCCATAAACTTTTCATGGTTCATAGGGGTCATAGGTAGACGTGAACGGATAAAAAACATCCCGAAAATTTTGACCCTTAATGTGTCAAAATTAGGAAACGGTGCAAAATGGCCGATTTTGAGAAACTCATCACGAGCATGCACGCTGGCCCGAGCAATGGCCTGCGGTCCGAGTTCACGCGCATGCCTGCGCACTCGCCTGTGGTACGACTTCGGCATGGGCCAATCGCACGCTGGCCTGGGGGCGTGGCCCATAGCCTTCGATGGCGGACCATATCAAATGCTTTTGTGCTCCTGAGTCCAGTTTAGTGGTCCGACTTCCTGGCTGGCCTTTGGCTGGATAGACACTAGTTATCTATAAGGTCATTACAGATCAGACCAGTCCTTAAGATCTTCCTCCGGAAATCTTTGGGATAACAACATTTGTAGATATTTAAGGAGACGTGGCAGTGCTGACCTGATGAGGATGTTCTCAAACTGTTTGGCACTGCGCCACTTGCGGATGCAGTCGAGACAGTAGACGTGAGTGCAGTGGGACAGAATGCCAAAGCGCTGGGCCGACAGTGGCTGTTTCTGCCAAACCACTTCCATACAGATACCACAGACTTTGTTCTCACTCCGCTGTATTGCAAATGACAAGTCCATGTCGTGCTCCAGCCGCCTGATGCACTCCTGTCATACCCAGACAACAATCACTTCATCTCACCAATAGTACTGTTAGTTGGTTAGTTAGTTGAAGTTTAACACACCCTTTTTAGCACAAATATGGCTATAGCAGAGACGAAAGGTCACGGGTACGGGTAGAGAGCTATCCCTACTCAGTAAAGGATGGCCAGCGATATATTGACCTCAACCCTGGCTGCCTTATTGTTCAGCAGCGACCGAAAAGGGAAAGGGATCGACAGGCTCATTTAAATTATTATGCTAGCATCTACAACAGGGGGAGACCATTATCATACTGCAAGACAAAACTCAATCAAATACGACAAAAACAAGCATGCATCCTTAACTAAAAAATACATATTACACAAAATCAAGAAAAAAACTAAAGCCAGGTTTAGTGGATTGGGTGATTTCCGCAATGTGTCCGTTACAAATATTTATAATAATTATTGTCACTGTTACTATTATTATATTATTAGGCTGTGCCAACTTCAAGTTCACGTGACACAAAAACTAGGCCGAATATCGAAAATCTGACCCGAACAAATTTAGATACTGTGCCCTAGTTTAAGAATCCGTGATCAGTTGACAGCTCCCACTGTAAATGGCACAGGAGATAGCTTTTGAAAACGGCCGGATTTCCAACTTCGAAGGGCTTGTGACTTTGAACTTGACCTTGGATCGGGTCATACTGCATACCGTCGTGCATTACTCATCGACCTCTACCTACATGCCAAATGTAGATGTGCACGGACGGACATTTGAGACCGGCTTCATTATGTCGACTCTGTCATTCGACAATGTTTTTTTGAAAACAACCAGCAAAATTCGCGTCAACGTTGTGAAGTGACTTCCAGCAGCAAGCAAGGGACGCATCACCGATTGGCATATGCCATGCATGGAAAAACTGGTGGTCCGCCCGAAGCACGTGGTTAATGTTGTGTGGCAGCAGCTGCATTGTGGTGAAGTGATACGCAGAAAATCCGGTGCGGAAGAGCATTTAAATGTTTTTTGGTGCAAACGATTGAATGATTCCTGCGTGGGATGACGCAGCCTCTTGTCAAATTACATTGACCACGTGTTGTCACTGAAGCAAGTTTTATGTCGACAGCCGTTTGCTGCCACTGGCTGGATGACAGAAATGACATACAACCTGTAAAATCCAACTCCAGTTGTCAATCTGCAATGGTTCCTTTTGCTGGACCCAGATAAATCAAATACCAGAAGGCGAAAACTGATTTCCAATTACTCATATTTCAAAAACTGAACAAGTATGACCAATTGACTGTCCTCCTAACACTCAGACAGAAATGTATGCTGGCCACCTCATGTGCTGCCCCTAGTGAGTCACGTCGAGTATGCACTGCATGCCACATTAAGGTAAGAAAAAACGCTGTGCGTCTTATTAACGTTACAGAAAAAGATGGGACAGACGGATGGACAAACATCTAACGGACCAGACCGATGCATTATGCTTACCGCAAGATACAGCCAATGTAATAAGACACTATAAAATTTGTACAGATGCAAAAAAGCTGCATAACTGCTCTGGGGCCTTGCCAATGTTCTAGTACTTGGGATTCAAGTGAATAGGTAGCAACAGTACCTGCTTCAAGTGTGTGCTGCACTGTAGCTGGTTTTTCAGTCAGGATCCCAATCGTCATCTTTGAAATGATCTATTCTATGTCAAGTGGTGGGGTGTTAACAGTGCTCACCTAATGGGATTTCAACATTAATACACTGTCATTACTGGATATATAGTAGTGATAGGATTGAAGTGAACAAGGTAAAGAGGACCGAACTTTCAACAGCCTAGTCACGGAAATTGTAAAATACTGTCAGTTCACACTGTGGTCACTTGATTGGCCTCCATGCTCAGTATATCACAGCTGCTTCTGTTCAAATGTCGGCATGGCAGACAGGAATGTTATTGTCAAGAGAAACATAAGCAATAAAAGATCATGGTAAACCTTTATTTTTGTAAATGCCACAGGTGGTTACTGAATATTTTACAGTATATGTGCTGCAGCAATTATAGAAACAAGGTGTCACCCTAATGGGACATAACACTACTGGCCCGCCATCGCGTGCTGCCCCCTGGTGAGTTACATTGCATACGCAAGTGTTACAGACGACGACATACGACGACAATGACAGATCACATACGACAGACGCCAGTGACCAGTACTAGTCTGGCTCCTCTACACTATGTGTAGGCGGGCCAGTAATAATGTCAAAGACTTACATACTTACTTCAGTGTGTTGCTGTCGCTGATCAAGGTCAAAAGGTGAAAGTACGGCACATTGGCACAGATCACAGATGTCACCATGGACATATACACACTGGTCAGAGTATGGACAATCACCATGTGCTGCATATGGACACAGCTCCATCGTACCTGATGGCAACTGGTCAACACTCGAGGCTTCGGCAGAAGTTGTCTTGGCAACTGATACAGGCATACCTACACAATGAGACCAAGACCATTCATCAATAAAATCCCCACCACTGACATAGCATCTCTTCAGCAAGTTCTCAAAGGTCCCTGTTATAACTCTACATGCTTATAAAGCCATTTTAAGGCCAGATTTTAACTAAAAAATTAGCCCCATATGGGGACTGATGGTCGATTCTTTGCAACTGACGTTTGTGCCAACTTCAAAGTCACATGACACAAAAACTAGGCCAAATATAAAATATCCAGCCCAATCAAATTTAGACATTGTGTGCTAGTTTAAGAATCCGTGGTCAGTTGCCAGCTGCCATTGTACATGGCAGAGGAGATAGCTTTTGAAAACGACCAGATTTCCAACTTTGAAGGGCTCGTGACCTTGATGAAGCTATTGGCATCTACGTCTAATACAGGCGCCATCTGGTGAATATGATTAAACCTAAATGTGTGTCAAATCCCAGCATGTAGCTCAATTGGCACAAAGGCGACTGCAAAACTCAGGGGTTACTGGACCAATATTCACCACATTTTTATCAGACGTCGAGAGGTCAATGGCGGTGTTAACGTATGCACTGATGTTGTGATTCTTCCAACACACACAATGAAGGTTCACATGCCAATTTTTGTGATTCACGCCAAAAAATCGGTTACCATAAGCAATTGCAAAAAGACGATCACATTGATTATGCCACCCCATATGTGTACCTATCATGAAAACGTGGTGAAGATCGGTCCAGTACATCTGAGACAATTGGTCTCCATTCTCCAAGGGTAATGTTAAAAAAGAAGATGAAAGAGAGTAACATCAGCAAAACATAAGCCCTTCAGCACGCAATGCTGCGTGGGCTAATAAACTATCCTTGCATAATCTGTGATACAGCAACAACTGACACTGTTCATGTCTAAGTGCATTTCTTACTCCATGCCTTAATAAAAGTATCTACAGAGTGGTCCAAAAAAGCGGACACCCGATTTATTTTTGCTATAACTTCAGCAAATGAACACCAATTTTAACCATTTTTCACTGTTATAACAAGAAATGTATTACACATAAATAAAAACTTATGTGTGCCACCTCACCTTTAATCTGTGGCCACACTACCTAGCAGAACAAACATTGCTGTTGTTATCAATGCTAAAATGGCATTTTGGAACACGAAAGATTTTTAAAACAAAACAATTTGCACATTCCATCTTCTAAAATATTTTCTTACTTATTCACAGCAATGGATTTTGACGTCACTGTTACGTCACATCTGTGTTTTGTTCATTTTTACCGGCTTTTAACGAATTTATCGTTGTGCACTGTTCAATATGGGGCGAATAATGAAGGACGATCGGTTTGCGAACAGAGAAGAAACGGGGTGCCAAGCGTCTAATATCGGAGTTTTTGAACAATAGTTTGTATTAACGTGTAATACATTCCTTGTCATAACAGTGAAAAAATGGTTAAAATCGGTGTTCATTCGCTGAAGTTATAGTAAAAATACATCTGGTGTCCGCTTTTTTGGACCACTCTGTAAATGGGACTTATTGAACTTTAAAGTTCCTGAGCCTAGAGACTGTAGAGCTGAAGAAAAGGTTGATTACTGATTACAGTATTTGTAATAATTTCAGTTTAAGTCTGTATAAAATATGGCTTCTATCATTTAAGTTTCGGTATTCAGTATCCATATTCTTTTAGTTCTAGTTCGTATACAGTTTTTTCTATACCATTTCAGTTTAGTTTCCATACAGTAATTGTCTGTCCTAGTAAATGAACAGTCAATCTTCTAGATTTAATTAAGTGTTAAAGCAATGTCCAAGCAAATACTTTACATTTAGTTTTAGTCTAGCTCACATCTCAAGTGACTTTGTCATTCTGTTACGACATCCGTGTCATCATTACACAAATAGAAAAAACGTCTTACATACGCCCATGAGGCAGGCATTGCAACTAAATGTAACAGTAACAGTGTCCACCAGACATTCCAGTTTCCATAAGTTGTTTCATTACAGTATCATTTAAGCATTTGTACAGTATCAGTATTTAAATTCTTTATACTTTCCATTTAAATATCGATTCAAACGAAGGCAATCATTTCATTATTAGTGTAAGTTTCAATGACTGGAATATCACTGCTGCACAGCTCAACTGCCCATGCCCATTAGTATGTATCACATTGTTCACAAAAACGTTTGTAAGTGTTAGGCATTGAGACTTGAAACAATGCATTAGTAGATACTGGGGATGTATGCATGCACGTGCTAGCAATGTCAACTGTGGACATTATGCACTATCACACATCAGGAATTTTCACCTCCGCAAGGAGACAATATAATGTTCTAGACTGTGACTAAGTATATCACCAGGCTGCAGGATCACTCAAGAAGTAATGCATGCATTTTCAGTAAATTTTGGAAAGAGGCACAGACTCAGTACATGAAATCTACTGCATAGGTTTTGTGGGTTATCTGCATCCAGATTAAGATTACAACCTAGACCTAATTAATCTTCATGCAGAGGCAGATTTTTCATGGACATCTATTAACAGCAGTTTCTTGACAGTCAATGTTTGCACTCTGTTACATACAATACTTGAATTCGTACAATATACACATAAAATCTGTCAAGTACTTAAGTTCGATAGTATTTTCCGAGACAGTAATCAGCACCTTATCTGCGTTGTCATTGCTTGTGCACAATCATATTTTCAATCAAGTACAAAATTCAGTGATGTATGTCGTATTACTTGACAAGATGTACATCTAACCTCTAACTGCTTATTTCTTTCACATATATATTAGTCGCTTACCAAGTCCCATCCACATCTGTCCAGGAACAAACTCAGAAGCATGGACCCAGTTTTCAGCTGACAATGTACCAGCAACTGGCTTTCTATACTCTGATATAACACAGTACACACAGACACAAACAATCAAGGTTCTCACAAGTTGACAAGAAAAAAAAATCAAGGACTCTTCAAGTACTTTTCACGAACCTTCTCCAGCATTTTCAAGGACCTATTTACACAATATCAGGCATTTAAGGCACTTTTGAATGGTTAGTGATAAACGAAGTGCAGTAATCACATATCCACTTTATCATGCTGTTAAAATTAACAGTACCATATACATACATATACATATTTTATTTAAGCAAATCAGGGTAAAATAGTGACACATAAGTCAATGACAATAAAAGCAATAAAATCACCTGTGATGCTATGTAGTGTTGTTACGGTAACCGAAACCGCCGCCGAAACCTAGGTTTTTCCCCAAAACCGTTTGTCGCCAAAACCTAGGTTTTTCCCGCCAGAATTGACGGATTTCAGGCGGGTCTCTATGCTGAAATTGTCGAGATGAATTCAGTGAATTTTATCCAATAACACTTTTGCTGCAACTAGTGTTAGACCAAGTACGTCATGTTCAACCGATACCGATACGATACCGCTATGCGTAGTGAGCAAACGTAATACAACGTGACTGAAGATAACGGCGTCTGACGCCG